>Ga0208667_1000055_pt1 | contig 49500 bp, 83 predicted proteins | sample 11BtaG_FD_184085 | JGI IMG/M metagenome (GOLD analysis project Ga0208667, IMG submission 184085) | Marine viral communities from the Subarctic Pacific Ocean - 11B_ETSP_OMZ_AT15265_CsCl metaG (SPAdes) (version 2) | ecosystem: Environmental > Aquatic > Marine > Oceanic | place: Pacific Ocean... | reverse complement strand
TTTTCACCTCAGTGACAGTGCCATCATCAGCTTTGAAATGACCACAAGTAATTTGATGTAGCCTCATCATCTGTGTAATAACATTTATGGTGCTCATTGTTTTACCTTTGAGTTCTGCCATAGCTGCAGCTTTCATGGACACATATAATTTTTTTTGTTCATCAGTTAATTCTACTATTCTTTTGACAAAAGTTTTTTCTGGTAAATCTAAACAATCTTTTTTTAAGACACGATAAGAAAACTTATCAAGGCTTTCTGATAGTTCATCCAGTCTTCGATAGGACCCAACAATTTGTACGCGACGGCCACCAAAGTTTCGTTCCACCATGTGCGCGTATCGTGAGCGGAAAGCATAATAAGATGTAAATCCTAAATGCCATTCATCTAAAAAATAACATTGTGAATATAAATCCAGCGGAGACTTTGTAACAGGCGATCCGGTGAGAATTCTACGATACTTTGCTAAATCCCTAAGTTTTAAAATACTCTTGGTTCTTTTGGCTGTCGGATTTTTGATTGTCGTAGACTCATCAATTCCTATTAGTGATCGCCCAACTGTAGTGTTTAAAAATTTCTCTGCGAAGTCAATACCTTTATTAGTAGAAAACGCTTCTACATTCATAATAAATATCTTTAACTTACCATCGTTTTGTGATAAAGAATCGAGCTCCGCTAACTTACTTTGAGTTAAACTAGGTTCCCATAAAACTGTTGTATGTTCTATATGTTCCGGTAAGTGAACAGGAACTTCTATCTCATACCAGTTTCTATAAACACCTTTTGGTGCAATAATTAAAACGTTTTGTATATCTCCTTTGTCATATAAAAGTGCTATATTATCTATTAATACTTTTGATTTCCCGGTACCCATTTCCATAAATAATGCAAATGTTTCTTGGTCCCAAGAACGTTGCAAAGCTTTCAATTGATGTTCGTATGGCTTTGTCTTAAATTTATAATGTTCAATCATAGTAAAATTCTTTCTTGACAAAAATATAATCATCACTATCTTAATTGTCAAGAAGGAAGAATAAAATGAAGAATAAAATATTTGAATTATATAAACCCAAAAGCTTAGAAGAGTTTTTGAAATTTAAAAAAGACAACCCTGAAGAGACTTTTGTGTACGTTCTTCAGCATCCCCCTGAGAATATCAATATTCTTAGTGCGTCTAACTTCGGCTATTTAGTTATCTGCTTACCGCAGCTATCGCAAATAGTTTTTAGTACAGGTCCTTTTGTTTTTAAAATGAGAAAAAACTTACAGGACTTTCGTGCCCAGGATTATATTCTGTGCACCGGTGATCCTGCTGTTATTGGCTTATCAACAGCTATTGTCAGTGATATCACTACGGGTAAATTTAATCTCTTGAAATGGGATAAAAGAGAGTTTAAATATTATCCATTAAGTATTGACTTATACAAGAAAGGATAAAGCAATGAGCGATCTTATGAAAGAGATGGAAAAAGACCAAGAGTCTTTTGCATCGAACACAGATAACATTCAACAGTTGGCATCAAAGTGTCAAGAGATGTTGGATTTAGATAAATTAATATCTGATAAAGAAGCAGAACTTAAAAGTCTTGAAAACAGAAGAGATGTTATTAGTTCGGAAGTAATTCCTAATCTTTTATCAGAACAAGGTTTAGCGTCTTTGAATATGCTTGACGGAAGTAAAGTGGAGGTTAAGAAAAAATTTAGCTGCACTGTCAAGGCTGATTCAGAACTTAAAGAAAAGGCGCATGAATGGCTTCGCAAGGAAGGCTTAGGTGACATTATTAAAAACAATGTTGCTGTGAGCTTCGGCACCGGCGAGGATAACAAGGCCGAAGAATTTCTAGGTCTTGCCGCATCAAGTGGATATGAACCCGAACAATCTCAAAAGGTTGAACCATCCACATTGAGAGCGTTATTCAGAGAGCGTGTTCAAAACGGGTTGGACATGCCCTCTGATCTCTTTAATATTTATATTAAAGATGAAACTAAAATAACCCGTAAAAAATAAAGGAACGAGAAACATGAAACAAGAAACGAAGACCGCGAATAGCGTAGACGTAAAAAAAGACAACTTGCCAATGGCAAGTATGTTTGAAAGCGATGCCCACAAAGGCATGGAACAAATGGGGGGCGATGACTTAGCTCTACCTTTCATAAGAATCTTAGGTGATTTATCTCCGCAAGTTAAGAAATCTAAGGCTGAGTATGTGGAAGGTGCAGAACCTGGTATGCTTTTTAATACAGTTTCTAAAGAACTGTATAATGGTGACAAGGGTATCACAGTGGTACCTTGTTATTATAAAAGAGAGTATATCGAATGGTCCGATAGAGGCGAAGGACCTGGTGCTCCCATAGCTGTTCATCCTGCTAATTCTGATGTCATCAATACAGCCAACAGAGATGCAATGGGTAAAGATAGATTACCAAATGGTAACTATTTAGAAAACACTGCATCATATTATGTCATGGTATGTAGTGATGATGGAAGTGCAGAAACTGCTTTGATCACGATGAAGTCTACTAGTCTTAAAACAAGTAGACAATGGAACTCCATGATTAGTGGTATCAAACTTCAAGGAACAAACGGGAAGTTTACACCACCGATGTTTAGTCATTTGTATCAACTTAAAACAGTAGAGATGTCCAACAAAAAAGGTACATGGTCTACATGGTCAGTTGGTAAGGTTGGACCTGTTCAAGACATGTCAATCTACGAACAAGCAAAAAGTTTTGCTGAAAGTGTCTCCAAAGGAGATGTACAAGCGAAACACGGCGGTGAAGAAACAGAAGACAAAGTTCCCTTTTAGGGTTGATTAAATGTGGGGCCTTATGGCCCCACTAACATAGGGGGATAATATGCAAGAAAGATTTAAAGAAATATTTCAAGGCTTCAATGAAGCTCATGGTTATACATACAAAACAGGTGAACGTGATGACCGTGGAAAAGAAAAAGTAAAATCGGGATTTGAAAGAAAGATTGTCACCGATGAATTATGGCAAAAACATTTAGACGGTGAACCACCGGCGCTAGGTATTATACCTATTAACGAAAACAATCAGTGTAAGTGGGGCTGTATTGATATTGATATTTATAATTTAGACCATAAAAAATTAATTCAAAAAATTCAAAAACATAATCTACCGATGGTCGTGTTTCGATCAAAGTCTGGTGGAGCACATGTATTTTTATTTGTAAAAGAGTTTGTATCAGCGAAGCTAATGAGAATAAAACTCAAAGCGATAGCAGATTTACTAGGTTATCAATCATCAGAAATATTTCCGAAGCAAGATGAAGTGTTAGTGAAAGAAGGACACTTAGGTAGTTTTTTAAATCTACCCTATCACGGCGGTATCAAAAGTATGCGATACGCTTTGAATGAAAATGGAGACGCACTACAACTCGAAGAGTTTATTGAACTGTATGATCGTGTATCGCTGACCGAGGTTTCATTAGATGAAATAAAAATTGTCAAACCTAAAATTAAAGAAGTGTTTGAAGACGGACCACCTTGTCTTAATAAATTAGCAGAAGAAGGCTTTGGAGAAGGTAGTAGAAACAATGCTTTATTCAATATTGGAGTGTTCTACAAAAAAGTTGATCCAGATAATTGGAAAGATTTATTAGAAGAAGCAAACCAACAATACGTAACACCACAACTCAAAGCTGCAGAAGTTTTAGGTGTCATCAAATCTTTAGAACGAAAAGGTTATGACAAGTATCGATGTAAAGACGCACCAATTAATTCTGTTTGTCAATCAGGTTTATGTAAAACAAAAAAACATGGTGTTGGTTTTGAAGATGAACAATTACCAGAACTAAAAAATTTAACAAAGATTACTTCTAATCCACCAGAATGGTTTTTAGAAGTCGACAGTAAAGTTATTAAATTAAAATCAGAAGAATTACATAACCCTAATATGTTTGCGTTATGTTGTTTAGATCAAGCGAACATTGTTGTTGCAGGCGTACAACCAAGAGATTGGAGACAAGTCATACTCAAAGAGTTATTAGAAAACTTACAAGAAATAAAACCTTTGGAATCATTAAACCATGACAATCAATTAGAAAATTTATTGTATGACTTTACAGTGAATCGTCCAGCTGCAAGAACAAAAGAAGATATGCTGAACAAAATGTCGTGGACCGATGATAATCACAGTCATTTTAGATTGGAAGACTTTTATAATTTTGCAAAAAGAAATAATTGGGAGTTAGATAAAACCAAGACAGGTAATTTATTGAAGCAGGCAGGAGTGTTTGTAGAAGAAGTTCGTATGACTTTGAAAAATCAAACACCTCGTATTGTTAAAATAAAAGCAATGAAAAAATCAGAGCCAAGTATATCAGGAGTGAAATATGCCGACGATCATTATTAGATGTATGACTTGTGGTAGAAAATATTCTCGAGCTATGATGATAACGATTGAAAATGTTTTACAACCAGGCCGAAAAACAAAAGTTGACGAACACTATTGCATCAAATGTTATAACAAGGAACACTATGAAAACAATAATACTAGGTCCACCCGGAACAGGTAAGACAACAACTCTACTAAACTTGGTAGATCAGTTTATTCAACAAGGTGTTCGACCAAAAAGAATAGGGTATTTTTCTTTTACCAAAAAAGCTGCCAATGAAGCAAAGCAAAGGGCTGTCGATAAATTTAATTTAGATGAGAAAGAAGATTTAATTTTCTTTCGTACTCTTCATTCGTTTGCTTTTAGATTTTTAGCAGCAACAAAAGAAGGAATGATGAGGCCACAAGATTACAGAGACTTTGGTATGAAATGTGGTATTCCCATCAAAGCTGCAGCGTATTCAGATGAAGACGGTATTTTTAATTCTGACAATGAGTATCTTAAAACCATTGAAAAAGCTAAGGTTAAAGGCATTTCTGTACTCGAACAATACGATCGAAATGAACATCTTTTAGATATTGAAAGAGACACTTTGTATTTGATTGACAAAGAATTATCTCGATACAAACAAGAAAGAAACATGAAAGATTTTACAGACTTACTATTGGATTTTATTGATAAGGATATGTCACCAGAGTTTGATGTTTTGTTTATTGATGAAGCACAAGACTTATCTTATTTGCAATGGCAAATGGTTCGCACGATGTGGAACAAATCAAAGAAAACTTATATAGCAGGGGATGATGATCAAGCAATCTTTCAGTGGGCCGGAGCAGACATTGATCACTTCATTGCATTGAAAGAAGAAGTCGATGAGATAAAAGTTTTAGAACAATCTTACAGGATACCTGGTGGACCTATTCATGAACTATCACAAAGAATTATTGCAAACGTTTCTAATCGATACGATAAAGTTTACAAACCCAGAGAAGAAACAGGTGTATTAAAATATCATAGTGATGTCACACAGGTTGACATGAGTGAAGGACAATGGTTGGTATTATCAACCGCACATTATTTTTTAGATGATGTTAAAGAGTTATGTGAATTACAAGGTTGGTATTATCAACATCGAGGAAAAAATTCTATATCACTAGAATTATTGCTGGCAATATCAAATTGGGAGTCATGGAGAAAGAAAGAACTTTTAACAAATTTAGAAATTAAAAGTATCTATTCTTATTTAGGTGCGAATGTTGCTCCAGGGTTTCGTGATGGTAAAACATTACATTCTAACACAAAGTATTATTTATCACAATGTCAAGAAGAACATGGCCTATTATCAGACAAAGTATGGTTTGAAAGTTTTGATAAATTAGATACAATGACAGAGAACTACGTTAGAAATATGAGAGCAAACGGGGAAAAGATAAATCGTAATCCTAGAATTTTATTATCTACGATACATGGAGCTAAAGGTGGTGAAGCTGATAAAGTTTTAGTGTTACCTGATTTAACCAAAGCTGCATTAGATCAAAGTGATAAAAGTCCAGATGAACTTCACAGATTATTTTATGTTGCAACGACGAGAGCAAAAAAAGAACTACACATTGTCAGTCCTAAAAATTATGAAAGGTCCTATTCACTATGAGAATAATATATCAAGATAAAAAACTATTAGTTTCTCTAACAGATAAAGAAGTTGATAAGTTTTATAAAAATAAACATTTTCCTGTAGAATTACCTATAGGTTCTTTGACGGTTTTGCATCAAGATATTAATAAAGCAATGAATCAATCTCATTTAGATAATTTGAAAGAACGATATTTTGACAAAGAATAGTTTACAGATACCCATGTTTTCTCCGCAAACGGAGTGGACACCACCGGATGAACTAAAAGATTTATCACAAGCCAAAGAGATTGCGATTGATTTAGAGACAAGAGATCCGAACCTAACGACCCGTGGATCGGGGAGCGTTCGTGATGACGGAGAGATTGTCGGTATCGCTGTAGCTATTGAAGGTTGGTCGGGATACTTCCCCATTGGTCATGAAGGTGGGGGTAACATTGACAAAAAAATTGTTATGGATTGGTTCAAAGATGTTTTGAAAACTCCGGCTACAAAAATATTTCACAATGCTATGTATGACGTATCATGGATACGTGCCTATGGTTTACAGATTAATGGACGTATTGTTGACACCATGATAGCAGGGTCTTTAGTCAATGAGAATAGACTGAGATATAACTTGAACTCTCTAGCCAGAGAATATGTTGGTGTAGGTAAAAACGAAAAGATATTATTTGAAGCTGCAAAAGAATGGGGTATCAATCCTAAAAAAGAAATGTGGCGATTACCGGCAATGCATGTTGGTGAGTATGCTGAACAAGACGCTGTAGCAACACTGAAACTATGGGAGCGATTACAACAAGAGATTACATCGCAAGATTTATGGGATATTTTTAATGTAGAGACAGAGTTGTTTCCTTGTTTAGTTGATATGAGATTTCAAGGAGTACGAGTAGACCTAGAGAAAGCTCACATCATAAAAAAAGATTTAGTCAAAGAAGAAAAACAATTCTTACAAAAAATAAAAAAAGAAACAGGAATGGACGTAGAGATATGGGCAGCTACATCAATAGCTAAAGTTTTTGACAAACTCAAACTACCCTATGATCAAACAGCTACAGGAGCTCCTAGTTTTACCAAAAACTTTTTATCACAACACCCTAATGAAATTGCACAAGCCATTGCTCAGGCGAGAGAAATAAACAAAGCACATACAACTTTTATTGATACAATTTTAGAACATGAGCACAAAGGAAGAATTCATGCAGACATCAATCAAATACGATCTGATGACGGTGGAACGGTAACGGGCCGATTTTCTTATTCTAATCCGAATCTTCAGCAAATCCCCGCTCGAAGCAAGAAGATTGGTCCGTTGATTCGAAGTTTATTTTTACCAGAAGAGAACTGTGTATGGGGTGCTTTCGATTATTCTCAACAAGAACCGAGGATCGTGGTTCATTACGCAGCTCTATCACAGCTACAAGGTGTTAGTGATATTGTGGACGCGTATCGTGAAGGTGATGCAGACTTCCATCAAGCAGTAGCAGAGATGGCTGACATTGATAGAAAAGATGCCAAGACAATTAACTTAGGTTTGATGTATGGCATGGGTAAGAATAAACTCATGGCAGAACTAGGATTGTTAGTCGAGCAAGCAGAAAAACTGTTGAAGAAATATCACGAGCGAGCTCCCTTTGTGAAACAACTCATCGATGCTGTATCACGTAGGGCCCAAGAACGTGGACGTATTCGCACCATTGGTGGTCGTGTTTGTCATTTTGATTTATGGGAGCCGGCTAGCTTTGGTATTCATAAACCATTGGCTCACGCAGACGCACTAGCGGAACATGGACCGGGGATTAAAAGAGCATTTACTTACAAGGCTTTAAACAAACTCATTCAAGGTAGTGCTGCTGATATGACGAAGATTGCTATGGTCAAATTGTATCGAGAAGGGATTATTCCTATGATTCAAATACATGATGAATTGGATGTTTCTGTAGAGAATCCAGAACAGGCTCAGAAAATAATTGAGGTTATGGAAGAAGCTGTTAAACTCGAAGTCCCTAACAAAGTAGATTACGAAAAAGGAAAAAGTTGGGGAGATATAAAATGAACTGTTGGCATTGTAATACACAATTAATATGGGGTGGAGATCATGATATTGGCGAAGAAGATGAAGAGTATCTTATTGTGACAAATTTAAGCTGTCCTAATTGTAAAAGTTTTGTAGAAGTATATTTACCCAAGGAGGACCATAATGAGCTTTCTAGTAGCGAACGTACCACCCACTAAAGTTTTTGTAAAAAAACAATATCTCTATGATCATCAAAAAGGTCATGGTGAATTTGTTGAAGGTATTTGGGTGACCTGTAAATCTATTGAAGGTCGAGCATTATATTTTGAAACATATCTACCAGAGTATGGCGCATTGTATGATAAGCTTCCTATCTCTGCTTTTGTATCAGAACCCACAGAATTAGATTTACCTTTAGAAGAATTAGAACTATGGGATGCTTTTAGTTATCATTTAACAGTGATTAGTAAATCGAGCATCGCGGGTTGTAAGGCGAAATACTTAGCGCCTTCAAAATCATGGCACGCCGGAGAGTATTTATTTACAATTGATAATTGTCATTCTGATGCCAATACAATGAACAGTGGATATTCTGAAATGCCAGAAGAACATAAGTCGTTTAATATATTAGGATTAGACAATAAACATTTTGCAGCTCAACCAAACAATCGTTGTTTGTTCTTTGATAAATCACTGACACCTGCAGAATTAAAGACACCTGACTTCAAAGTTTCTACTATCGAATATAATGTCGAGACAGAAAGTAAGTGGACCGCGGGTGATGACACTAACTATTTTTATAATTTGAAAGAGAGTAAATAATGAGAGAAGAATTATACTTACGTCAATTAAAAGTTTTACACCGTGTTGTTAAAAACATACGAAAAAAACATCAAGGTGATGCCTCTAATAGAAACCAAGAATTAATCGATGATCTTAATCGTATTGCCTTGGAAATTCACGATTTACAAAAAGACATAGAAAGTAACCTGTAAAGAGGGCCCGCCCTATCGGACGATAGGACGAGCAACAAAAGTGAAGAAGAACCTTCATTTTTTATTATATTTTTTTCTTTGTCAACTCTCTATTTTGTAGTATATTATCCCATATAATAATAAATAGAAAGAAGGTACAAGATGTACGTAATAGACAAACAATTAGAACGTGTAGCAGAAATGAAAGGCAAGACTCTTGCAGAATTTTTGAACGTTGTAATCAAACATGAGATTGGTGATTTTAGTTTTGCCAATACAGAACAAGAAGCAGGCAATATCATATTATCATTAATGAAGGAGAAGAAGAATGCCAGACACACAAAAATATAAATCGGTATCCGTACCAAATGAGACGTACAAAATTTTAGTTGATCTAAGCAAAGAAATATTTGAAGCGCCTTTGACAATATCAAAGACTATTGAATATCTAGCTCGCAAAGAAACTAAAAAGAAAAATGGCAAAAGCTAAATTCAAATGTCGGGAGTGCCAAGGACTAGGCTACATTGAAACAAGAAGGAATAGCAGGGAGAGCGTTGTGTTGAAATGTTCTCGTTGTAATGGGAAAGGACATATCAAAGTTGAGCGACCTATATTACATGAAAGTATCGTTGGTGATGATTACCGTCTTACTTATCACAAGAGTTGAAGCATGGCCACTAATCTAAAATCGATTAAAGGCATTAGTTCCGAGTTAATAGCAGCTGCAGAATATACCAAGAATGGTTTTTATGTTTCCCTATCATTGGACCCTTTGTGTCCTTTTGATCTTGTTGTCACGGATGACAAGGGAAATAGTTTTTTAGTAGATGTTAAAACCGAAAGCACTCGGAAAACAAAATCGGGAACGCATGATGAAGGTGGACGTATTTATCGTGCGCTATCCGAAGAACAAAAAGAAATGGGAGTACGCCTTCGGTATATTCCCTGGAAGGAGATAGATGGAAAAGATTAATGAATTTTATTATCCGACGTCGTTTGTTCGAAGCGACATGGAAGGTAAAGGCCGGACCTATGATGTCAAAGATCAGATAGCGTTGGCGAGTGTCACAACCATACTAGGAGAGACAAAAGACAAATCGTTTTTGAAAGAATGGCGAAAAAGGATTGGCGAAGAGAAGGCCAAGAAGATTGTAGCGGACGCCTCGAAACGCGGAACGTCGATGCACCATATCATTGAAGGGTGGGTATCCGGTCAACAGCACTTAGATTTGACTCCGATTGGTCAAAATGCTCATAGCATGGCAACACAGATCATAAAAAATGGTTTAAAGGACCGTCTAGAGGGGTATTACGGTATCGAGGCCCTGATGTATTACCCTGGATTGTACGCTGGTAGTGCTGATTTGGTCGCGAAACATGATGGTGAGATCACGATCATTGACTTCAAACAGACGAATAAACCCAAACGTGAAGAGTGGATCGAGGATTATTTTATGCAGCTATCGGCTTATGCTATGGCTCATGACTATGTTTATGGGACCTCTATTGACAAAGCGATGATTATGATGTGTTCCGTTGACAATTATTATCAGGAGTTTATTATATCAGGTGCTCAGTTGAAGCATTATAAACATGAATTTTTAAGGAGAGTCGATCAATATTATGGCAATTTCAGTAGCACCTAAACTTCTAGGACCACTTCTTATTGGTGGTGGTATTACACAATCTAATCCAGAAATGTTGAAAGGTTTAATGCAAACCTTTAGCTCTTCTCCTTTGACACAAATACTCAAGGCTAAAGAAGAAAAAGAAGACGATAAAGATTACACTTCTGAAGAAGCAGAAGAAGCTATTGGAGAGAGACAAGAAAAGAAACGTCAATATTTTGGTCGTATTAATCAAGAAAAGATCAAAGAAGCTTTGAAACGTCGAGGATTTGAAGGTGATGAGGATCAATTAGAAATTGTTTCTGGTAAAATTCTAGGTGATTTTGATGACACTGAAATATCTGATCAAGAAGCTGATGACATGGCATCTAGTTATTCTGAATTTGAAGGTTTAACGCAAGAAGATCTCGCAGATATGTCAGATAAAAACAGAACTTTAAACGCCAAAGGTGGCATGATTGATCGTCCTCTCTACGATCGAGCGTAATGCTTAAATTTTTTTTGGTGGGTTGGGTGTGTTTAGGCCAAGGTGTTGATTACAAATGTGTTCGCATGGCCTCTGAAGTCGTTCATCCTACCTACGAAAGTTGCAACGAATATTATCAATTAGTGGCGACAGATTTGGCTGACACAGGGGCCGAATTAAATTTTACTTGTGTTCAAGCCGGATTAATAGAAGACGTTTTATAGTCGAAAGACGACAGAGTGAATACTGTTGTTAAAAATTGACTAGACTTCTATAAATTGTATTACCATTATACACGAAATTACCTTCCTGTTTTAATGCCTATCGCCTTTCTATGCGTATTTTAGCATACCTGGTGTTAAAAATCAGCAATTCTTTTCTCTTGACTTTTTGATAGAACATGGACCATGAAAGGAAATTACAATGACTAAACTATTAAAAGCTTTAGGTAACTTTTTTACCTTAGAACCCGACGTTGATAATGCTATGAAAGCATTTCTACAGGCTGAATATAAAAATGATTGGAAAGCTGCTTATGCTTCTTGGAAAGAAGAAGGCAAGCTTCCTAACTTTATCCGCAGAACACTATAATTGAATCGTTGTCAAGTACGGGAAAACCTTTTTTCCCGGCTCTTGACACGTGGACCGTGGGCCGTGGTAAGGGGAGATTTAGGAAAACATTTTTTTAAAAAAAAAAATATGGTCCCAACCCCCGGTAGTGGTGGTAGAGTGAGAAAACACCTTATTTTTCAATAATAATAGCACGATTTTGGTCTACCACGGCCGTGGTAGACGTGGTAGAGTAGATTTCAAAAAAGCTATATTTTTCAATACTTTTCAATCTCCTAGCTTGGCGTGAAGAGGTTTTTTATTTTACTAATTTGAAATTTGATTTACCTAAATTCTTCCTTATAGTGAGATTATGTTTAAGAAATTCCCTTGGAAGAAATATAGAGTTGAATGGTTGGACATATCAGGAGAGACAGGCTGGGGTTCTGAAGATACTATAAGAAAAATGGAACCACAGGTGGCTACAACAGAAGGATATCTTTTTTATGAAGATAATGACAGGGTCATTACTTTTGCAACTTACTACTATAATGATGAAGAAGGATATACTTTTGGAGATAGAAATGTATTTCCTAGAGGTTGCATTAAAAGTATAAGAAAAATTTAATCTTCTATTGGTTCTACAATTTTTAATTCTGTAGGTTTTTTAACCTTATCTTTTAAACTTTCTACGTCCTCATGTTCTAACAATAATTTATTATCCTCTATAATCTCAGACAATCTAGCTTCTAATTCTCTTTCGCTAAGGTCTTCTAATTTACCATGCTTAATAATCTTTTGTTCTATGTATAGGCCGGCAGCTTTACCCCTAGCTACTTCTGCATTAATTGCTGCAGACCAGGCGCCCTTCTCCCTAGCTTCTTCTCGAAGTCTAGCTAATTCTGTAATGTGAGAACCATAATCTACTCTATATTTTTCTTGTAGTTCTGATCTAATCTCATCAATATATTTAACAACCAAAGGAAACTTCCTAGGGTTGCGCAGCTCCGAAGCTCTTACATGTGCAGAGCCTTCTGCATAACCAGCTTCGATAGCACATTCAGTTGGAGACTTACGTCCTTCATTTGTAACTAGCAGTGTTGCAAATTTTGTTTGTTGTTCTGTTAATACTTTAGGTAAACCCATACCCTCTTATAGAAAATATATATTGTAAAAGCAAGTAAATTGTGATATTGATTTACTCGAAGTGAGGGTCTTTCTTACTATGTTCCTCCTAAACTACATTGTCTTTTTGCTCTCACTTCACACTTGAAAGAAAAGAGGTAAGTTATAATATGAATACTATGACATTCAAAAACAAAAAAGAAGAAGAAGAGTTTCAAGAACAACTTAAAGAAGCAATGGAAATTCTACAAAAACAAGATGTTCATTTTTTTAGAACGGAGCATATACTGCCTATATTGCAATCTATGAATCAAGAACAATTAGAAATATTTGAACACTTAACCGGTATCAATAGACAAACCATACATTAAAGATGTCATCATATACAACTAAGGCTTTGATGCAGGTCCTAGAAAAATTCTGTGAAAGTCCTGTTGGTAGCCATGCAAAAGTACAAATGGTGATACCACAAGGTAGAAATCCTTTGCAACGTGAGTTCAATATCAAAGAAATTAAGTTGGTAGAGAACCAAATTATCGGTGCAAAAGAGAAATATCGTATGTTAATCCTAGTGGAGTAATTACTTTGAAACCAGAGTCAGCCTTTTGGCTAGAAACGAAAGAAAAACTTAATACATTTTCCCTTGTAAGACTAGAAAGTTGGGCATCTGCTGGCATTCCAGATATACTTGGTTATGGTGATAAGCGTGGGTTTTTTACCATTGAGTTAAAAGTAACAAGTAGTAAGAAGATACGGTTCTCACCCCACCAAATAGCGTTCCATTATAAGCATCCGAAGGATAGCTATATCTTAGTCAAGACCCTCGCTCCACGATCCGTGAAACTTTATCCAGGGTCCGCGATTCAAGAGCTTGTAGCCTGTGGGCCCACCCACCCGCCTGTGGCCGAAGGCTGGGATGCTTGCCGCCTGTCGCTTGACGCTTGATGCCTGTCGCTTGTAGCTTGTAGCTTTTCTATTTTCAATTTCAGAAGAGGGTGACTCCGTCTTACTGGCCTTATCTCTTCGAGCTTGGTATAAATGCGGGGTTCGAGGCAAATGCCTTCAGCCCAGCTGGGGTGCCACGTGTGAAATTCGTCCATCTGCGAAAGCTCCAGTTGCCGCGCAAACGGCTGGGGGCGTACAGCCCATATGTATAGGAAACAATTCTGCCGGGACATTGTAGGACCTGCGGAGTCATAGCTAAACGTACCAGAAAATCCCATAATGTCAAACTTATTTTTATCTTGACAATCGAATGCTTGCCGCCTATGGGCCCACCCGCCCGCCTGTTGCTTGATGCCTGTCGCTTGTGGCTTGTGGCCTCTGCCTAATAATTCATGAAAAAAATTTGGTGGTTCACCATCCCCTTTGGGGATGGTGAACTGCGTTCTAGTGTTTGCCATAAGATACGTTTTGGATCTTCTTATCCCAGCATGCTCTACAATCTTTGCATTCGTTCCCTTGTTTAGGCGCCGGACAACTGGCCTGAGCTGTTGTTACGGTTGAGGTCCAAGGCCAGCTCTTTGGAGCCGGCCCGTCAACTTTCGTTGCGGATAACCTGATAATCAGGTTATCCGGGACCATACGCGGGTCGATTGTAGAAAGGATACCAGCCTCACGTGTTGGCAACCAGTGCTTAACATCTGGCGTTAACTCGCAAACCTGGAAGATCCGCAGCAAATGGTCCAGTGACTGGACGTCACCGGAATCATGCCAGCGAAACTCTTTCTTCTTTGAAACTTGTATTAAATAAACCATCCCGTGAATCCAGTTTGGATTGTTCATTGTGGCCTGGTACCGGCGTTCCAATGCTTCTTTTACATTGCGGAATCGATACCTGCCTTTGAGTGCATAGCATCCATGGCACACGGAGCCCGGAACCTTTACCAGCTTAGCGCCTACTTTGCAGCGGGTCGCGGGTATGTTATAGGCATATCCGGGCATCTTGGAGGGCTTAGACAACCCCCCGGTGATTTGATTAGCTTCTTTTTTGTTCATTGATTTCTTGGTTATCTGTTTGAATAATTTCTAGAAGCAGCATATACAGCCCGAAGCTCTCAATCTTTGGCCAGGGTTTTTTGCTTTTGCTTCTCATTTCTCGAACTTCCTCCGCAAGTTTGCAAATTCTAGTTCTTAAATTCATATGTTGTTTTTTATAATTCATCTTTAATCATCCTTTCTACGAATAATTCTAGCATATTATGGGATAGTGTCAAGCTTGACGCTTGCCGCCTGTGGGCCCACCCGCCCCAGCTTGCTGCTTGACGCTTGCCGCTTGTATCCCATCAATAATGTCTTGTGCATGCCTGTGGTCTACCATGTACTGGTTACCAAACATTGGAGCCCATTGCACATGTTCGTCCCACCAGGCCTGAGCTGTATCGTCGACCGGGGCGAACCCGATCAACGAACCGTGATTATTTATTTGGAATTTCAAAACATTCCTCCATGATGTCGTCAAGGTAAACGCTGCCCATCTCATCAAAGAACCCAGCATCTGAGCCTTTGACATCCATTAATACAGCATGTTTCCATCCTTTACCCTGGCGCGGTGACTCAACCAGCTTGGCCCGGATAGGGCCAAGACCATTGTCGATGTAATACCAAGCGTCTTTCTTTAGTTCTTCTTTGTTCATATGTTTTTTACCTCCGGTAAAACTTCAAAAGCGTAACCCAGCTGTTTGATAGTGCGGCGTGCACCATCGGACAGCGTACGACTGTTAGTTAAGAAAGCAAAAAGTTTTGAGCTTTCGCATACTGGATAGACTAGGTCTTGTCCATATACATTTCTAATTTTAACTTTTAATGTTTTCATCTTTTTATCCTTTCTAACTAGTTTATAGCATTTTCTGGGACCAGTGTCAACAGCTCGCTGCTTGCCGCCTGTGGGCCCACCCGCCCCTACTATCAAAAGAAACAGGAGGAAACAAATACACAAGAACCCCCTGTTCCTTTTGTGTCAAACCCTGTCTATATTAAACCCTTCAGGATCTGACGACTGCGAAATTGTCAAACGCAGTTCATAGCCCCCTAGGGGGCTATGAACTAAGCTTGGTTTTGTATACCAGATACAACAAGTGTATCTGGTTTTCTTCTATTGTTAGCCATGGCTTTCAACTGCTCTAGTCTATCTTCTGATACAACTGCAAGATTAGTTGAAATATTATCACCATTAACCAAAATACTTTCGTTAATATCTGACCAATACTCTTTAACTTCATCTAAGAATTTAGCCTGATCTATAACTGTGGTCATGGTGTCTTGGTTAGTCTTACAATATTCATAATACATTCTATGACATTGTATCAACTCAACTTTGGATTGTTCAAAATTTAAAACAAACTCATGTTGCCAATCCTGTATTGCGTAGGCTCGGCTATGACAACCCCCTGTATTAACAACCTCAAGTGAGAAAGGGTTATTGGCTTCTCTACCATAACCATTAAATTGGCTAAAGTTTTCTTGTAGCCAAGTGTTATTCTTACTACTGTCGGTGTTGAGAGTAGGGTTGCTTACACCACCACTTACGTGATTCTGACAACCAACAAAAGGGTTTAACCCACTTGCCGTTAGTTTATCGTGATTTAGAGCACAAGATAATTCTTCATTCAAATCGAAGTTTATTCGAGTTTCCCCTGCGTCCCCAGATTGCACATTCTGTAAAACGAAACATGCGTCCATTGTTGTAAAGGTAGTATGATAACTTCTATTGCTATTATACTTTCTCATTACATCACGATCTGCTTTTGGGAATCGTTCTTCTACTAACTTCTTACAGATTTCGTGAACATCTGTTTGAGTAGAAAAGAAACGAGTTTGAGCGTCGATTAAATTGTCTTTCTGCTCACAGGGAGTTTGAAGAACAACTTTCCAATGCTCTTTTTTAAGTGCTGATCTTTTAGCACCATTTAGTCTTAATCTATCTGTCATCTTTTATCCTTTCTAATAAAATTATACATTAATTAAGTTTGGAAGTCTAGCGATAGCTTCATTCATTTGTTCCATGTATGTTTCCATACACATAGCTCTACAAAACAAAGCGTGTGAATTAGGATTGTTCGGAAACTCCCAAACAACTTTTTTCTCATCTTCACGATACTCGGAACCAAATTGGCTTGTCGCTTGTAGCCACCTGTCTTTCGAAGTTTTGCCAACTCTTTGATCAAAACCACGACGCCAACCATTACCACCACCATAAGCATACTGACCAACAGTACGCCCACAAGTTTTACATTTTCTTGTCATTCTTTATCCTCTCTACTGATTTGAATACAAAATAATAATAACAAAAGACATGCTAACCCAAACAGGGTTAGCATAAAGATTAAAAACAAATGTTCGATCATTGTCTAACTTTGCTTTTTAGTTCTTGAGGAAAATATCCTACTATTGATTTGATATCGTTAGCCATTCTATAAGACTTCTTTTCAACATCATAATAAGTAAGAGATAAACCACCATTTCTTTCTTCTAGTTTGCATTTGTCATCTTGCCAAATTCCTGTTCTAGTAATTACCTTTCCATGTTTTTTAGCAAAATACTTAATTTCAAAACCTAAAAGATTTTTTAACTTACCTTCTAATTCTTTAGTATCTGACATTATCCTTATCCTTTCTTGTGGGATATTCTAACAGAATATCCCACAAAGTCAAATTCAAATATTTTCTTCCCACACATTACAAAATATGTGGTAAGTGTTTTCAGTCTTTGAAACGTCATTGACGATAACAAGACCTTCTTTCATCTTTCGAGCTTCTTCAGCACTCTTGAAAGATCCTTTTACAAAGTAGTTTCCAAACCTTGTTTTTTCTAATACGATATATTCAGCTTTCATTGTTTATCCTTTCTGATAAATACTTTACCAGAATATCCCACAATGTCAAATTATTTATTTTATTTTTTTTAATAAAAAGTGTTGACAGAATATCCCATAAAGTATAGGATACTAAATATGTTATCAACTACTCTTAAAAAAGTGACAGACAAGAAAGAAGAAATTTCTTTAAAGTCTGCCCAAGAAACAGTAGGTGGATACGTTGAAAGAGTAAGATGTCCAGACGGAACTTTCTTACTAGTTAATGAGGAAGGCGTAATTTACGGACTTCCTGTCAACGAAGAGGCATCAGCGATTGCTGGTCAAATGATCGTTGGCAACGTCATTCACTTTGCTAAAGGTTGCGGTCGCAACTGGGGCTAAAAAAAACTTTAGTCAACCCCTTTTTAGGGGTTGACAACTGTGGGAGATTATGGCATAGTCTTTATAAGTTTAAGGGGGCAACTTCGAGCGATCTCTCGCGAAGCTCTGCCCCACAAAAAAGAAAGGGAAATATAGAAGAAACTGAGACTAAATAGATTGCAAGCTATTTAGAGGCGATCTGACTGAACAATGTCTTTAAGTCAGAGGCATAAGGTACACTTGAGATGAAGTATGGCCAAATGGCTGAGGTACTCAAGGGTGGTTCGAGTAGATGGAGAAACAGTTCATCTGACCAACCGAAAGTTGTGGGTGAGAAAACTAATCCCACGATTGCCTTCAGTTTCTTCTACATTTTTATTGACAGATTATCCCATAAAGTATAATCTGTTTAACAGAAAGGATAAACAATGGGAAAAGTTAAAGCATATCTAATGGATTTAATGGACGAAGCAATTGCTAACATTGGTAATTATGAGAATTTTCATGAATGGGCATCAGCTTATCCAAGATTACATGAAGAAGAACTCAAAGAATATTGGGATGAGTTCTGGACTGACTACATGTTCGAAAACCCACGCACTAATTAATCTTGTACCGTAGGCAACTACCTGTTGCCTACGGGCCCACCCACCCCCAATAGAGGTACCAGACCCTTGGCAAAATTTGCTTGAAACCTATGGGCCCACCCACCCTTTTTGCAAATAGATGTAACTTATATACAGACATATATAGTTGATTTTAGATACTTAATGGTGTTAAATTCATTTTGAAACGATGCAATTAGAAGGAATAGATATAGACATCAACAAATTACCTGCGGAAGCAAGGAAGGAGTTTTTACGTTATAAAATAAAACTCGAAGAAAAAAGAAAAGAATCTGCAATCAGAAATGATTTTATGTCATTCGTGAAGTATGTATGGCCAGATTTTATAGAGGGGTCCCACCACAAAATAATGGCTGAGAAGTTTAATAAAGTGGCCAGGGGCGAATTAAAAAGAGTCATTATCAATATGGCCCCCCGACATACAAAATCAGAATTTTCATCCTACCTCCTGCCATCGTGGATGATTGGAAAAAATCCAAAACTAAAAATTATTCAAGCGACCCACACGACAGAGCTCGCGGTCCGCTTTGGACGAAAAGCGAAACATTTAATTGACTCTGAAGAATATCAAAAAATTTATCCAACCAAACTGAGAGAAGACTCCAAGGCCGCGGGCCGGTGGGAGACAAACGAGGGCGGCGAATATTTTGCTGCGGGTGTCGGCGGAAGCATCACGGGCCGCGGTGCGGATTTATTAATCATTGATGATCCTCACTCGGAACAAGACGCGCTGAACGTGAATGCGTTGGACAGAACGTGGGAATGGTATACCTCGGGTCCTCGTCAGCGTTTGCAACCCGGTGGTATTATTGTCGTGGTCATGACGCGGTGGAACATGAAAGATTTAACAGGACGATTAATTAATGCTCAAAAAGAAGCCAAAGCCGATCAATGGGAGGTCATTGAGTTTCCCGCTATCTTGCCGAACAACAAACCGGTATGGCCCGAGTATTGGAAGTTAGAAGAATTAGAATCGGTTAAAGCTTCGCTAGCTATCGGTAAGTGGAACGCACAGTACCAACAAAACCCAACAGCAGAAGAAGGAAGTATCATTAAACGAGAATGGTGGAACCTATGGGAGAAGGACCTCCCCCCGCTGTATCATGTGATACAGTCCTATGATACTGCTTTTTTGAAAAAAGAAACCGCAGATTTCTCGGCAATCACGACGTGGGGTGTTTTTTACCCAACCGAGGACAGCGGACCGAACTTGATTTTGTTAGATGTCGTCAAAGATCGTTTCGAGTTCCCTGAGCTACGGCGCGTGGCCCTCGAACAGTATCAATATTGGAAACCCGAAAGTGTTATTGTAGAGGGTAAGGCAAGTGGAATGCCCTTGACTTTTGAGTTGCGTAAACAAGGAATACCCGTTATAAATTATACACCGAGCCGTGGAAACGATAAGCACGCTCGTGTCAATGCCGTGGCACCACTATTTGAGTCAGGGCAGATATGGGCAACCGACGATAAGTTCACAGAAGAAGTTATTGAAGAATGTGCAGCTTTCCCGTATGGTGATCATGACGACTTGGTCGATAGTATGACACAAGCAGTCATGAGATTTAGACAGGGAGGGTTTATTGAGCATCCCGACGATGAAGATGATACACCCTTACCACAACAACGGAGAGTATATTACTAATGGGAAGTAAACCAAAAACATCACAACAACAAGGTAAAAAGGGAATCTTCGGAATGGGACCTGGTCAGTCTATGGCCATGGCAGGTAATACAGGATTAGCTACCATGGAACAAAAACAAGCAGAACAAATACAACAAGGATTAAAAAGCTTAGGGCAACCCTCAAGCTTTAAATCAATTGGACAAAATGTTGATGAAGTAGGTTCTAAGTATCGTAGACCCGCGGATGTAGACTCCTACGCGAGGGACATGCAACAACTAAATGAAGCTTTAGCTGCGGGAGGAAAACTTTTTATAGGTCCAGATGGAAACAAAAGAATTAATTTAAATAAAACAGGTATAAAAGATGATCAAGGTAGAACTATTTTATCAAAACAAATTCCTAATTTAAACGCAATGGCTCCAAGCCTAGGACAGCTTGGGGGAGATATTGGAAGAGCGATCACAGGTTATGATAGTTTGCAATACACAGACCCTGATAAATTAGGTATTAACAAAATGGAAATGGTTCGAAGTCCTGGTATGATAGATGCTGTAGCTCAGATTGCGGTCCCCGGTCAAACGGCAGCGAGAATAGCAAAAGATTTATATGGTACAGCTAAAGATTTTTTATTTCCTATTGAAGAAGAGGAAGAAGAAGAGTTTCAAAGTTTAATACCCAGAGATATTACAATTGATGAAAGAGTATCAACTCCGATTTCAGAAAAAGGAGATACTTTTGCTTATCCCATGGGAACACCAACTAGAAGTTTTTATGAAAGACCCACACCTCCTGTTACAATAATACCTAACATGCCTGGTGGTACTGGTAATGCAACAAATAATCAACAACAACAAGACACAGATTCAGACACAGATTCAGACACAACTCAGGATGAAATGTCAGAGTATGAATCAATGAGTCGACGATATTTAGAAATGGCAGGATTCACACAACAACAAATTGATGAGATTATGGCATCACAAGGATACGCGTCAGGTGGTTTGATACCACCAGAAAAAGGACCGATGTCCGCGGGTGTTGCTTCTTTATTCAAAAACAAGTAAGGTTATTAAATGGCAGAAATAGATAAAGCATTACCTAATGTAAAAAAAACAACTGTAGAACTCCCAAGTGAAGACGACCTTACACAAGTAATTGAAGAACAACTACAACAAGATCAAGACACACCTGATAATATTGAAATTATCGAAACCGACGAAGGAGGAGCTGAAATATCTTTTGACCCCTCTAAGATTATGATGGAGGGAAGTGAAAATCATTTTGCTAATTTAGCAGAATATTTAGATGATGATGTTTTAGGACCTTTGGGTAGTGAACTCAAAGAAATGTATTTAGATTACAAATCTTCTAGAAAAGATTGGGAACAAACATACACCGAGGGTTTAGATTTATTAGGTTTTAAATACAAAGAACGAAGTGAACCTTTTCAAGGATCTAGCGGTGCAACACATCCTGTTCTTGCTGAAGCAGTCACACAATTTCAATCACTAGCATACAAAGAATTATTACCGGCCGATGGACCTGTGCGAACACAAATTTTAGGTGCTCCTAGCACCGCTAAGGAACAACAAAGCGAACGTGTCAAAGAATTTATGAACTATCAACTCATGTCAGAAATGAAAGAGTATGAACAAGAGTTTGACCAAATGCTTTTCTATCTTCCCCTCGCAGGCTCGACATTTAAAAAAGTGTACTACGATGAATTATTAGGTCGAGCCGTCTCAAAATTTGTACCCGCAGATGATTTGTTAGTACCTTATTCTGCAACCAGTTTAGAAGATGCTGATAGCATTCTTCACAAAATAAATATTTCTGAAAACGATTTACGTAAACAACAAGTAGGTGGCTTCTATCGAGATATAGAAGTATCAGAAGCATCTAGTGAAGATGATTCTATTGCCGCTAAAGAACGAGAGCTTGAAGGTATTCGTAAATCAGAAAAAGCTCCCGACATGTACACACTTTTAGAATGTCATGTTGATTTAGACTTGGAAGGTTTTGAAGATACAAATCCTGAAACAGGAGAAGCTACAGAAATAAAGCTACCTTACATTGTAACTATTGAAGAAGGTAGTAGAGAAGTTTTATCTATTCGTAGAAACTACGAAGCACAAGATCCTAAGAAAAAAAGAATTAATTACTTTACACATTTCAAGTTTTTACCAGGTTTGGGTTTTTATGGCTTTGGTTTAATTCACATGATTGGTGGATTATCTCGAACTGCTACAACAGCCCTACGACAGCTTTTAGATGCTGGGACTCTTTCTAATCTACCCTCGGGTTTTAAAACACGCGGTATCCGAGTACGAGATGAAGCACAAGGTATCCAACCTGGTGAGTTTAGAGACGTCGACGCTCCGGGTGGAAATCTTCGTGAATCCTTTATGCCTCTTCCTTTCAAAGAACCTTCTGCAACCTTATTACAATTAATGGGTATTGTGGTAAACGCCGGACAACGATTCGCGTCTATCGCTGATATGCAAGTGGGTGACGGTAATCAAGGAGCTGCTGTTGGTACAACCGTGGCATTACTAGAACGTGGTTCTCGTGTGATGTCGGCGATACATAAAAGATTATATAATTCTCTAAAAGGAGAGTTCAAACAATTAGTAAGAATCTTCTCACTCTATCTACCACCAGAATATCCTTATGATGTGGTAGGCGGTCAACGAATGATTAAGCAAACTGATTTTGATGAGCGTATTGATATTCTACCTGTTGCTGATCCTAATATCTTTTCTCAAACACAAAGAATTAGTTTAGCACAAACACAATTACAATTAGCTCAAACCAATCCAAAGATTCACAATTTATATCAAGCGTATAGAAGTATGTATGAAGCGGTGGGTGTTAAGAATGTTGATTTAATTCTACCTCCACCACAACCACCACAACCCATGGACCCTAGTATGGAACATATTCAAGCCATGGCAGGAAAAACTTTTCAAGCTTTTCCTAAACAAGACCACAAAGCTCACATTGATGCTCATTTAAATTTTATGGGTACAAGCATGGTTAGAAATAATCCTACAATTATGTCAGTAGTACAAAAAAATATACTAGAACATATTTCTTTAATGGCCCAAGAACAGATTCAACTAGAATTTAAAGATGAAATTATTCAATTACAGCAAATGCAGGCACAAATGCAACAACAAGCAGCAACAGGAATGCCTGCGCAACCTAACCCAATGATGGAACAACTACAAATTACTATAGAATCAAGAAAATCTAAGCTCATTGCAGAGATGACTAAAGACTTTATGGAAGAAGAACGCAAAATTAACTCTGCAGAAGACGTTGATCCACTAATTAAGTTAAAAGGCAGAGAAGTAGACCTTCGTGCGATGGAAAATGAGCGTAAAAAAGACGAAGGAGAACAAAAATTAGAGATAGAACGTGCAAAATTAGTTCAAGATCAGATAAAATTTGATGAAAAAATGGAACAAAACGACGAACATCAGTCTTTAAGGGCCGGTGTATCTCTAGCCAAGTCAGGAATCTCTAAAATGCAGGTTATGACTGGAAATAAATCCTAAAAAAGGATAAAATTACAACAAAGGAGCTAAAGATCATGAAAAGTATGAGCAAAAGACCGATCGATCATCAAATGTTTGTTGACAAGGACGGTTATAAAAAAGGCGGAGTCGAAATTGAAATGACAAAACCTAACGAGACTCAGACAGAAAAAGTAGGCGGACAAAGACGCATGCTTTCTGAGAAAAAGCGTAGTGCCAAGTGGTACTAATTTAAAAAAGGAGGATATCATGATGATATTTGGATGGAACCCAATTGATAAGTGGAAAAATCTTAACAAAAAGGGAAAACTATTCGTAGTCGCTGTTGCAATTGTTGTTGTAGTGGCAATCGTTAAAGGTATTTAATAATGCTATCTAAACTATTAGGCGGATCTTTAGTAGACACTGTTGGTAAAGTCATCGACAGTGTCCACACTTCAGAAGAAGAAAAGCTTACTGCAAGAAACAAGCTCAAAGAATTAGAAAACGAGATTAACTCCAAACAAATGGATATTAACTTAGCTGATGCTAAGTCTACTGCCACTGGTATTGGTGGTATCATGCAACGCAGTTGGCGACCTCTTATTGGAATGAGTTGCGCCCTAGCGATAATGTGGGAGTACGTCTTAAAACAGTTTATTATGTTTGGTTTAGCTGCATTTAGTGTAGATCATGCACCTTTACCTGAGCTTGACATGTCGACTTTATTCCCGCTCGTCACAGCCTTGCTCGGAATGGCTGGGCTCCGCAGCTTCGAAAAATCTAAGAAAATTACGAAATGACCAAATGCATAAAATGTGGTTGTATGTGTCATTGCGGTACAACTTGCATGTGTGAATGCGCTATTTGTAAACATGAAGAAACAAAAAGTTAATAGCACTATTGATCATGTAGTTAAAAAGACTACAATAGGAAATGGTAGAATAAGTACATCTACCATGAATAAGCATAAGCGACGAAGCTTTAAACCATATAGGGGACAAGGACGATGACAAAAAAAAACTTAAAACCAGTTCCACCAAAGAATAAGGGACTAAAAAAATTACCTAAACCTGTTAGAAATAAAATGGGTTTTATGAAAAAAGGTGGCAAAGTAAAATAATGGCTAAATTATGTGCAAAAGGTAAAGCAGCAGCGAAGCGTAAATTTGACGTTTACCCTAGCGCATATGCAAACATGTATGCTAGTGGTGTCTGCTCAGGAAAAATAAAACCTGGTGGTAGAAAAAAGAAAATGGACGGAGGATCAGTTAATAGTGTTTCACAGTCTCGTAAAAAAGTTTCTAGCTATAGTCAAGGCGGTGTCGCCAAAGCCTGTGGTGGTGTTATCGAAGGTAAACGAAAGGTTACTCAAAAATTCTAATGGCTCAAGGAGGACTCAGAAAATGGGTGTCCGAGAAATGGGTCGACATTGGTGCTCCCAAAAAAGACGGAAAGTACCAGCCTTGCGGGAGATCAAAAGGGTCAAAGCGAAAATATCCGAAGTGTGTTCCCCTAGCGAAAGCGAGATCAATGAGCAAATCTCAAAAAACATCCGCCGTCAGAAGAAAACGCGCAGCAGGAAACACAGGGCCAAAACCAACTAACGTAAAAACATTTTCAAAGAAAAAATGACAATTAGAAAAACTACAAAAGGACCTGGAGCAAATTATAGACCAACTAAGTCTGGTGCTGGTATGACAGCTAAAGGTGTTAAAGCTTATAGAGCTGCCAATCCTGGTTCTAAATTAAAAACAGCGGTTACCGGTAAAGTTAAACCTGGTAGTAAAGCAGCGAAGAGAAGAAAATCATACTGCGCAAGATCACTAGGACAACTTAAAAGGTCTTCTGAAAAAACAAAAAATGATCCTAATTCTAGAATAAGACAAGCACGTAGACGTTGGCGGTGTTAGATGAAACTACTTATAACAATTCTGTTTTTCTTCACACTAACAGCTACAATAACTGATGTAAAAGCTGAGACGAACACCGTTTCCAGCACGGTTGTAACCAATTCAACACCTCCTACAGCTTCCGCTCCAACTATCATGAATAATAATAGTGATATATGTAAAATTGGAATTGGAGCTAGTGTGCAAAATAATGTTTTAGGATTAGCTTCAGGTTATGTCGTTACAGACGAATTTTGTGAGACTCTCCGTGCCAGTCGTGCTATGTATCAATACGGCATGAAAGTCGCGGCGGTGGCATTATTATGTCAAGACCCTCGTGTCTGGGACAGCATGCTCGATGCAGGAACTCCGTGCCCAGCAGAAGGAGCCATAGGAGCTGAAGCGGCTACTTATTGGAAAATCAATCCTGATAAGATCCCTGTTGGATCTAAATTTAGAGAAGACTATATAGCTCAAACAAAACCACAAACACAGGAGTTTAGTGATGTACAACAAGCTGCTTTATTCAAAACTTTGTTTATTCTTACTACTGGTCTCCTTTTATTCTAAAGCAGATACTTGCTTACCTGATGTAAAAGGACTTTGTACTCCTGGTGTTACTATTGAAGAAGATGTTACTGTAGAAAAAACAGAAGAAGATAAAGGTACAGAAATTATCTATACCACAACCACCACTACAACCACGACTACAACAACTGTCACTAATGAAGATTCAGGAGACATTCTTGATGGTGATAATGGATATGTAGCTATAAATAAAGAAGGTGATATGGATTATGACTGGTCGGGTCAAGGCCCTGCAAGTATACCAAGTGGCAATAGTTGCGGACAGTTAGGTTCAGATAAATGTGCACAGATTACAGGCAGCGGTAATTCAACTTCTAATATGGGTGTTGACGGTATGGGTACAACATTTGTTAATACGATTGACATTTCTGATTTAAGCATAGATAAGGGTGGTCAAGTTAGATATTCCATAGAAGTTGATAAACAAGATGCTCAAGATCGAATCTACATGCACATTACAGGAACTAATGGAGGGACTACAGTCTTTTCAGGCACTGATATTTTGTCTGAATCTGGAGTTTCGTCAGGCTATCAATCATACAATGGAGCTTTCGATTTCAGTGGCGTTTTAAAAAGTTTAACAATTGAAATAGGGGGTAGGGATATCAATCTTGCTATAGGTCCTTTATTTGACGATGTATCGGTCAATGTATTCTACAACGTTATCAATACGATTATTGAACAACAAATCACTTCAGTAGAAGAAATAGTTTATCTCAATATCTTTGATCCTGTAGAAATAGAATATGCTACAGAGATTATTGAATTTAATGATGTCGTTGTTGATGATGCGGGAGACGTGAGTTTTGAACCTATAGAACCTCAACAAGAAGAAGTTTCTTATGAAACGGTTGAGGTAGAAATACAAGAAATACAAACAGATTTTGAAGTAGATATACCAGAACCTGAAACACAAATGGCAGAAGTAGAAATGGAAATTGAAGCAGAATTAGAAGAGACAATTGAAGTAGCTAGTGTCGAAGAGACCAAAGAAGAACCTTCAGAAAAGCCTGTTGAAGAAACTAAAGAAGAAGTTCCTGTAGAAAGTGAAAGTAGTCCTGAACCTGTAGAAGAAAAACCTGAAGAGGTTGAAGAACCAGAAGAAAAACCTGCAAAAGAACCTTCAGCAAAAGAAAAAGCAGCTACGAAAATAGTTAAAGATATTGATGACAAAGAACGTTATGACGACACTGCTCAAACAAAAACATTACTTGTAATGCAGATATTAGGTGATACAAAAACCTTCTTTACTCCTACTCAAAGCTTTACAGAAGTAGATGTAGGAGAGTATTTAAACAAGACATTAGAAGATCAATATGGTATGTTATTTGATATGGCACAAGAAAATACAATTCAGGAGATGATAAATGGCCAGTATTGAGTATCAGGGAATTAAGTTTTCTGGAGGAAAATTCTTTATTATCTTATCCTTATTAGGTGCAATCATCGGTGGTGGTTGGACTGGCTATAAATTTTATGATGATTACCTAGATATGAAAGCCAAGATAGAAGAATACACAGCACCTGACCTATCACATTATGATGAACAACTAGCAGTTTTAAAATCAGAGCTAGATATGATCCTTGATGAGATTACCCTCGTTGCAGATGTAGCAAAAGATTTAAAGACAGACATGAAAGCAGATTTGCGTCAAATGAATGGTGACATCAGACACATTACAGAAATAGTTAATGATGTAGAAGATAGACAAAAAGCGGATACAAGAGAAATATTTGATGAGCTAAAACTTATTGAAGAAAGTCTTGACTTACAGATAAATAAGGCTTTAAATAATCCTTTAAGCAATATGTCCGCAAAAACAAAATGAAACTAGAAATTAAAACAGTATTACCCTATCTAGTGCTATTTGGCACTTTAGCCATGACATGGGGTATGTGGTCAGAACGTTTAAATGCAGTGGAAGTTAAAGCAGACAGTGTTGCAGAGATGCAACAAGACCTAGCTGTTATAAAAGTACAAATTCAAGCGATTGATGAAAAGATGGCTTGGATGGAAGAATTTCTTATCAAAAATTACAACGAATATTAATGAATCGTTGGTAATTCAAAATCAAAATCAACAATAACTGTTAAATCTTCAGCTTCCGTTTTCGGATCATTCATGATATAAAAATATACGAAAGGAAAAATAATGGAAGAATTTAATGTAGTTTATAAGCTGCAGAGATATTTAAAACAATCAATTGAGGACTGCAAAGATACTGTTATGTCTGGTGTTGACAGTCTTGAAAAATATCAATATCTTGTGGGAAAAGTTCAAGGATTTGAACAAACGTTACAGGAAATCTCTAACCTGCTAGAAAATAAGGAGCAAAACGATGAATGATGTAAAACACGCATTACAAGAGAAATACAAAGAAGAAAATAAAAAACAAGTCGAAGAAGATAAGAAAAAAGTCAGAGCAGAAAACCTTTCTGAAGAATTATTAGAAAAGCTGCCCAACCCTTCTGGTTGGAGAATACTAGTATTACCTTTTGAACCTAAAGACAAAACTAAAGGTGGTATTATTATAGCTCAAGAATCATTAGACAAATTACGCATAGCCACGAACTGCGGTTATGTTATCAAGGTTGGACCATTGGCCTATAAGGACGAAGAGAAGTTCTATACAGGTCCTTGGTGCAAAAAAGGTGATTGGGTAATTTTTGCTCGATACGCCGGATCACGGCTCCCGATTGAAGGTGGAGAAGTGCGATTACTAAACGATGATGAAGTCTTAGGAACAATTAGTAACCCTGAAGATATTCTACATCATATATAAACATAGGAGAAAACTATGCCCGAAGAACTAAGAAAAGAAGAACCGATGGTTGACGTCGGCGAAACAGAAGGAGCAGAAATAGATTTAGATAAAGATAATTCTGTTCAAGAACAAAAAGAAGAATTACAGGTTGAAGAAACAACCGATTCGGGGGAAGAAACAAAAGAAGAAGAAATAAAAGAAGAAGCACCACAGAAAGAAGAACTTGAACAATATAGTGAAGGTGTTAAGAAAAGAATTGCAAAACTAACACGTAAAATGCGTGAAGCGGAACGTCAGAAAGAAGAAGCGATTGCCTATGCACAAACTGTCACAAATAAACAAAAAGAACTACAAGATAAATATCAAAATTTAGATACTAATTATGTTTCTGAATTTGAAAATAGAGTTAAATCTAATCTTGAAGCAGCTAAAATAAAGTTGAAAACAGCAATTGATGCACAGGATGTCGATGCTCAAATAGCAGCACAAACAGAGATATCTTCTTTAACAATGGATGCCGCAAGGGTAAATCAAGTTAAATCAGCAAGACCTCAAAAAACACAAGAAGAACCAGTACAACAACCTGTGCCTCAACAACAGGGATATGCTAATCCATCACAGTTGAAACAAGCAGCACAGGAAATGGACCCTAAAGCAGAAGCTTGGGCGTCTAAAAATGCGTGGTTTGGTACTGATAATGCAATGACTTATACAGCATTTGACATACATAAGAAGCTGACCGAGGAAGAAGGGTATGATCCTTCTAGTGAAGAGTATTATCAAGAAGTGGATAAACGGATAAGACTTGAATTTCCTCAAAAATTTGGTACAACAGAAAATACTACACAAGAGAAACCTTCTCAAACTGTAGCATCAGCCAAACGTCCGGGTATGGTAGGACGCCGTAAAACTGTGAAACTCACACCATCACAGGTCGCAATAGCTAAACGATTAGGTGTGCCACTTGAAGAATATGCGAAACAATTAGTCGCGAAGGAGGCATAAGCATATGGAAAACGAAACAAAAATAAACAAAACTTCCCGCGCGAGTCAAACTCGAGAGAAAGACTCTCGACCTAAAGTTTGGACTCCACCATCATCTTTAGATGCACCCCCTGCTCCAACAGGATTTAGACACCGTTGGATAAGAGCTGAAAGTATGGGAGTTGATGATACTAAAAATATCATGGGTAAAATGAGGTCTGGATGGGACTTGGTGAGAGCCGATGAATATCCAGAAGGAGATTTCCCTTCTGTACAAGACGGCAAACATTCTGGGGTAATCGGAGTTGGTGGCCTACTGCTGGCTAGGATACCGGAAGAGATCGCGCAGTCTCGAGAACAATACTTTAAACAACAAGTAGCTGATCGAGAACAAGCAGTTGAAAACGACCTTATGAAGGAACAGCATAATGCGATGCCGATCAATCAAGATCGACAAAGCCGTGTAACTTTTGGTGGCTCCAAGAAGAACTAATCTTTTAGTTATTCCGAACCATCAACTAAACTAACAAAGGAGTAAATACAAATGGCAAATAATGACAGTGCATTTGGTTTAAAACCTGTTGGTAAGGTTGGACAAAACGCAGATAACCAGGGTATGTCCGAATACCAGATAGCAGACAACGAAGCGTCTTCTATCTTTCAAGGTGACCCGGTTATACCACAAGCCTCTAACACAGGTTTTATTGATGTGGCAGCTGCTGGGGACGCACTACTTGGTGTGTTCTGGGGTGTAAATTATACAGACCCAACAACTGGAAAACCAACATTTAGAAACCACTATACACAAACAAATATCACTTCTGGTGATATTGACGCTTTCGTATATGACGATCCATACGAGAGATTTGAAGTACAGGGAGACGGTGCTTCAGCAAGAACTGATATATTTAAAGTGGCAGATATCGTGTACGCTACTGGTTCAACAATTAATGGAACATCCAATGTTGAATTAGACGTATCTGATTTAGCTGCAACAGATGGCCAATTAAGAGTCATCGGTATATCAACTGATCCCGACAACAGCGATTTAGGTTCAGCTAACGTGAACTATATCGTTTCAATTAACGAGCATACGCTCAAGCAGGAATTATAGGAGTAATTAAATATGGCTATATCACGTAATCAACTCGTTAAAGAGTTAGAGCCAGGTTTGAATGCACTATTCGGCTTGGAATACAATCGTTATGAAAATCAACACGAGGAAATCTTTACTAAAGAAACTTCAGACAGAGCTTTCGAAGAGGAAGTAATGTTAAGTGGCTTTGGTAATGCCAGTGTTAAACCAGAAGGCTCTTCAGTTGTTTTTGACAACGCACAAGAGACTTACACAGCAAGATATCAGCATGAGACTGTTGCACTAGCTTTCGCAATCACTGAGGAAGCTATTGAAGACAACTTGTATGATAGACTGTCAAGCAGATACACAAAAGCTCTAGCACGTTCAATGGCTAACACCAAACAGGTGAAAGCTGCTAACGTTCTTAACAGAGCTTTTAATTCTAGCTTTGCAGGTGGTGATGGTAAAGAGCTTTGTGCTACTGACCACCCAACTATCTCAGGTACTGTCAGCAATGAGTTATCAACTTCCGCTGACCTTTCTGAAACATCTATTGAACAAGCGTTAATTGATATCGCAGCATTCAAAGATGAAAGAGGATTGAAAGTTGCAGCACAAGGAGTAAAAATGATTATTCCTTCTGAGCTTCAGTTCGTTGCGGAAAGAATCATGAAGTCTGCTAACAGAGTTGGAACAGCAGATAATGATATCAATGCTATGAAGAGCATGGGTATGATCCCACAAGGATATGCAGTTAACAACTACTTAACTGATACTGATGCTTTCTTCATTATCACTGACGTTCCTAATGGTATGAAATACTTTGAAAGATCACCAATCAAAACTTCAATGGAAGGTGATTTTGATACCGGTAACGTAAGATACAAAGCAAGAGAGAGATACTCTTTCGGCTTCTCTGACTTCAGAGGTATCTTTGGTTCACCAGGTGCATAATAAGTAATTTTATAAATACTTTTAAAAGGGGCCTTATGGCCCCTTTTTTTATGGGAAAATACATTGACTTTATGGGAAATTAATGTACAAAATAAAAGCGGATAATATTGACAAGGAGATATATTATGGCCGCAGTATCACAGTCTTTAATCGCTGAGAAAATTAAACTCGAATCTCAGTGGAATTCTCAGTATATTAATTCTGGTAAGGAAACTCTTGAGATGAAATCTATTGAAGAGAGAATCAAAAGAATCTTAGCAAAATTAAGGTGGAGACATCAAGACTATGAGAGTCATTTATTTTTTAAATAGACTTGCTCTCTAAATAAAAAGGTTTATATTTAACCTTCTAGGAAAAACAACATCATACAGACTGACCTAGCAGACGCACGTAGAGACTGTATGTATTTTTACTACGGAGGTAAAATATGGGAACAACCACATTTCAAGGTCCAGTTGTATCTAAAAAAGGTTTTTTTAGTACAGGACCCGGTAATGTTATAACAGTAAATTCAAGTGACAGCTTGACAGTTGCAGATCACGCAGGAAGAATTGTTTACAATTCTGCTGCAGGTGCAGTGACTTATACATTACCAGCAACAAACGCAAATTCTGATTCTTCAGTCGCAGGACCAGGACCAGACTTAAACAATTTAAGCAACGTCGGAGCTTCTATCGAAATTTTTGCAGATATTACAAAGACAGGTGACTTAGTTGTGCAAGTTGCAAATGCAACTGACGTAATGGTTGGAAGTGCATTATTTATTGATGACTCATCCGACAACGCCGTTGGTTTTGAAACAGCCTCAACATCAGACACTATTACTTTAAATGGTAGTACAACTGGTGGTGTGACTTATGCAAAGATTGTTTGTACAGTCCTTGCTTCAGGTAAATGGAAAGTATCTGTTGATTCCGGATGTACTGGAACACCAGCAACACCATTTAGCGCAGCAGTAAGCTAATATTAATTAACTCGAGGTGGGGTGTAATGACCCCACCTTTGAAAAGGAGATAAAATGGCCGATACAGTAACAACAAGAACTCTTTTTGACGGAGATAAAAAACTTATAACAAGTTATGTCAATGTTTCAGACGGATCAGGAGGAACAACAAAGATAGTCGATGTTTCTGCACTGAATACAAATGCAAAAGGGCAGACCTGCACTACAGTAACTTTAAACAAAATTTGGTTTAATGTTTCAGCAGCTGCTACAGCACCAATTCAAATTCAATGGGATCTTTCTTCAGGTACTCAAACACCTTTACTAGCACTAAATGAAACTGATAATTATGATTTTAGTTCTTTAGGTGGTATAGGTAACCCTAAAGAAAGTAACTATACAGGTGATATTGATGTGGTGGCTCCTGCTGCAGCAACTTCAGGGGAAACTTCTACTTTAATTTGTGAGTGGATTAAAAACTACTAGGGGTTCAAATGGCTACATCTGGTACTACATCATTTGACCTTGATATAGATGAGGTTATTCAAGAAGCATACGAACGTTGTGGTGTTACAGCGAGAACCGGTTATGGTTTAAAAAGCGCTCGACGTTCTTTAAATATTCTTTTTTCTGAATGGGGTAATAGGGGCCTACATTTGTGGAAAGTAGCTTTAGCTTCTGTACCTCTAGTAGAAGGTCAAGCAGAATATAACTTTGCTAGTGATAATACTAATTTTCCAAACGACATTAATGAAGTATTAGAAGCGTATATTAGAAATAATTCAACAACCACTGCACCTGTAGATACACCTATTTCAAAAATAGATAGGTCTACTTATTCTGCAATAGCAAACAAATTATCTAAAGGAACGCCTAGTCAATATTATGTGGATAGAACAACAACACCTAGTATTTTTCTTTATCAAACACCAAGTAGCACTTTTTCTGGATCTAGCTATTTATTGAAATTTTACTATTTAAAAAGAATTCAAGACGCGGGAGCATACACGAATCAAGGTGATATTGTGTATCGATTTATTCCCTGTATGTGTGCGGGACTAGCTTATTATTTAAGTTTAAAAATAGCTCCAGATAGAACACAAAATTTAAAATTATTATATGAGGATGAGTTACAAAGAGCTCTAGTAGAGGACAGTTCTTCTACTAGCACTTATTTGACTCCAAAGATATATTTTCCAACACAATGAGTTTCGCAAAAGGTAAATACGCAAAAGCAATATCTGATAGAAGTGGTATGGCTTTTCCTTATAATGAAATGGTTAAAGAATGGAACGGTGCTTTGGTTCATATTTCGGAATATGAAGCAAAACAACCACAATTAGAATTAAAAGTTGAAGTAGCAGATCCAGAGGCTCTACTAAATTCTAGAACAGATAGAACAGAGCCAAGTGTTCCTGTTGTTTTACCATTTAATCCTTTTACTACTGTTGCTTCAAGTCAAGCTTTCGTAAATGTTTTTTCTCCAGGTCATGGTAGATCAACAGGAGATACTGTAAGATTTAGAGGACCAACAACAACAGGAAATGGTTCTGGTAATACACAATATGCTTCTATTCCTAGTTTCGATGGTATTACAGATATTAATTCTAGTTCAGGATTCACAATAACAGTAGGTCAAAAAAATTCATCAGGAGGTGTTGTAACAGATACAACATCTGACTATTATCATTTTTCAAGTAGTGATACAGCAACATTAGGTTCTGTTTCTAGTGGCAACGATGGTTGCTCTGCAGGTCCTGTTACATTGGAGGCATAATGGCAAAAACATTAAGTGATTTAAGAACAGATATTAGAAACTACACAGAAGTAGATAGTAATGTTTTATCTGATACTGTTTTATCAACAATTATATCTAACGCAGAAGCTAGAATATTTAGAACAGTAGATTCCGATGACACAAAATTTTATGCAACATCAGAAACTACAACAGGTAACAGATATATAACAGTTCCTGTTGGAACAATTATTATTCGATATGTACAACTAACAAACCCTAGCAGTTCTGACCAAGTTTATCTAGAACAAGTAGATAGTTCTTTTATGGCTGAGTTTTTTGCTGATCCAGACAATTCAAATGATTATGCACAACCAAAATATTATGCTCAATGGGATTCTGATAACTGGGTCGTAGCCCCTACACCAGATCAAGCCTATGCTTTAACTATGGCCTATATTAAAAAACCCGACAGTATTACAACCTCAGATTCAACAACAACTTACCTATCAACATATGTATATGATTTACTATTATATGCTTGCCTTTCGGAAGCCTTTAAATACTTGAAAGGACCAACTAATATGTTAGATTTGTATGAACGTTCATATCAAGAAGCTGTTCAGACATTTGCTGTTGAACAACAAGGACGCAGACGTAGAGACGAATACACCAGTGGAGCTATTAGAACTTTAATCGATGCCCCACTACCAAAGTACAAATAAGGAGTAAAAAATGGCAAACATAATACCTGATTCTTTTAAAGAAGAAATTTTAAAAGGAACACATAATTTTGCATCTAGTGGAGGCGACAGCTTCAAACTAGCCTTGTACACCGATATCTCAGGTCTTTCAACATCAACTACCGCTTTTACTGCAACTAATGAAGTGAGCACTTCTGGAACAAATTATACTTCTGGTGGTAATGCTCTAACAAATAGTGGAGTAGCAGTGGCAAGTAATACTGCTTTTATTGATTTTGCGGATTTAACTTTTTCTTCTGTTACACTAAGTGCAGTGGGAGCGATGATCTACAACGATGATAACAGTGATAAGATTTGTTTGATTTTAGATTTTGGTGGAACAAAGACAGCAACAAACGGAGACTTTATTATTCAGTTTCCAGCTGCTGGTGCATCAACAGCTATCTTTAGAATAGCGTAGGAGAATAAATGGCACTTATTGTTAATGATAGAGTAAAAGAAACTACAACCACAACCGGCACAGGAACAATTACATTAGGTGGTGCGTCTACTGGTTTTGAAACTTTTGCAGCAGGGATAGGTAATTCTAATACAACTTATTATTGTATTACACTTCCAGGAAGCGCAGAGTTTGAAGTTGGTTTAGGTACCCTTAGTGGTGATTCTTCTACTTTAGCGAGAACAACAGTAATTAGTAGTTCTAACAGTGATAGTGCTGTTAATTTTTCTTCAGGTACTAAAGATGTTTTTTGTACATTACCTGCAAGTAAAGCAATTATCAAAGACGCTAATGGTGCTCTTGCGAGTACCACAATGTCAGGCGCTCTTGATCTTAATGGTAATGAATTAGTTTTAGATGTTGACGGTGACACAAGTATTACAGCGGACACCGATGATCAAATCGATATTAAAATAGCCAACGTTGATGTTGCTAATTTAACAACAGCGAACAGCGGTGACTTAGTTATCAAGACAGCAGTTTCAGATAAAGATTTTGCTATTAAAGGTAATGACGGTGGATCTGAAATTACAGCATTATCTTTAGACATGTCAGCAGCGGGAGCTGCAACATTCAACGATGATGTAGTTGTAGGCTCTAAATTAAAAATGCCTACGAATACAGCAAATAAAATTTTAGTAGCAGACGGCACAAGTTTTGAGGAAGTTGATTTATCTGGAGACGCTACAATAGCTTCTGGCGGTGCAATGACTTTAGCAAACTCTGGTGTGACTGCAGCTAGTTATACAGCAACAAATTTAACAGTAGACGCAAAAGGACGAATTACGTCAGCTTCTAATGGAGCTGCAGGTGCTTCTGCGGGCTTCGTGATTGCAATGGCCGTGGCGCTGTGATATAAAATGAATAAAAGGAGATAAATAAGTGGCCCAAGATTTCGAGAGAGCTGTAGCAGCAGATGGTTCCGGAGACGTAGCTATCGGTACAACTGCTAGAACAATAATTACATCTAATTCTGATGATGCAATTATTGGTATTAGGTTATCAAATATAACAACAGCTACAATTAAAGCAGATGTATATATTACTAGCACTGCTAGTGGTGGTTCCGCAGATTCTTATATTGTTAAGAATGCTCCTATTGCAAGTGGTGGTTCATTAGAGCTTATCGATGGTGGTGCGAAAATTGTACTTTTATCGGGCGACGTTCTGAAAGCAAAATCAGACACTGCAAATAGTTTAAATGTATGGGTATCTTATATAGATAGCATTAGCACCTAGGAGGTATTATGGGATATTTAGGTAATCCAATCACACAAGATTTCACCTCTTCAACTTCAGTACAAACTTTAACAGGGGATGGATCTGTTTCTTATGCACTTTCAGCGGCAGCGGCCGTGCCAGAAGATATTGCGGTCCTACGAAATGGAGTACGTCAGAAACCAACAACCGACTATTCAGTCAGCGGTGCACAAATTACATTCACGACAGCCTTAGCGTCATCTGATACTTGTTTTATAATTTTTTTAAATAGTGTTGTTGGTACAAATGTACCAGGAACTGATTCAATAACAGCTCCTATGATGACATCTTTCAATGGTGTTTATGAAAACTTACAAACAATTTCATCAACTGTAGCAGTAGCTGCAAGCGATAACGCATTCTTAGCAGGTCCTGTTACTTTTACAGGTACCGTCACAGTGGAGGGTAATCTTACAGTCGTATGAGCACTCTTGAAGTAAATAAATTAGCGCCTCTTGCTGATAATGGCACAGTTACCTTAGGTGATAGTGGTGACACAATTACTATTCCTAGCGGAGCTACTATAACAAACAGCGGAACTGCCACTGGATTTGGTGGTGGTAAGATTGGTCAAGTAGTTAGTGCTACTAATTCAACTGCTCAAACTACAACATCTACTTCATTTGTAGCAACTTCATTAGCAGTAAACATAACTCCAACTGCTACAAGTAGTAAAATATTTATTATTGTTTCATGTAGTGCTTCTAATAACAACTCAGGTGATGTTTGTAGACATACAATTATGAGAAATTCAACACCTCTAAATACTGGTGAAGGATCGTCTATTCTTTTTTCAAGTGCTTCTACAGATATTAGAGCTGGAGTATCAGTGAATTATTTAGATTCCCCTAATTCAACATCACAGATAACTTATGCTTTAGGTCATAGAACTGGTGGTGCTGCGACTTCAGAAATAAATAAAAATAGTTTCACAGGAAGTATAATAGCAATGGAGGTATTAGCATAATGGGAACAATATTCGTAGATAACCTCGAACCGCAATCAGGCACTAGCTTAACGCTAGGTGCGAGTGGTGATTCTATTAAAGCATCAACTGGAGCAGTTTGGACAGGAACAGTTGCAGAATCTTCTTCAAGTTCAATAGTAGAAAATGGAAGCAACTCTAATGGCAAATTTACAAAGTTTGCTGATGGCACAATGATTTGTTTAATGGATGAAACATTAACAACACCAGCAGTAACAACTGATATCGGAAATGGTGGTCAAGTACGAAGTAACAATTACACTCAATCACTACCAGCAAATTTTACGGATACAAGTTATCAAGTTTCTTTTTCTGTCGGTAGACTTTTTATGGCAGGTTTATCAAGTAATAGTGAGCCTAGTTCAGTTAGTCAAATTGGATGGCATTTAAGAGCATGGTCTAGTGCGACTGGTGATGAAAATGTAAAAGTTTCTATTATGGCAATAGGTAGGTGGTATTAATATGAAAATTAAATTAAACCCAATGGTTGTTAGTAATTCAAAACAAGCACCTGTAATTTCTTTATCAGGACTGATCTTAACAATAGATGGACAAAAAATTGATTTATCAACTATCCCTGTTGGTGGTCAAGCTGAGTCAGACACAGATTTGTTACAAGGTATTGTTACTAGAGATGAAGTTACAGTAAACTATTTATATTCAACTGATATTTATGAGAGTAATCAATCAACTAAACAACAAGATTATGAATTTGATATAACTGAGGGTACAATAGCATGTCCTTTAAAAAGGAGAAGTGCTTAACATGTTTAAAAATATTAAAACAGCAGATCAAGTGACAACAGAAAAGTTTGAAGAAGCAATGCAAAATTTGAGAGCTAAAAGAAATATGTTATTAATGGAAACAGATTTTTATGCGTTATCAGATGTAACTATGAGCACAGAAATGTCTGCATATAGAACAAAATTAAGAGATATTACCAACGGATTAACTACAGTAGATCAAGTCAATGCTGTAACATTCCCAACGAAACCGGGAGCATAAATGTCAAAGATACTCGTAGATACAATAGACACTAGAAGCGGAACTTCTACCTTGACACTCGGTTCGACTAATGCAGGTACGATTGCCTTGGGTAGTGGTGATGTGCAGAGTAATTTTTTAGATCCATATTTCCATGTTTACAAAAGTTCTGATCAATCTATTTCCGATAATACAGATACAAAAGTACAGTTTAATGCAGAACTTTGGGATAGTAATAATTGTTTTGATTCTTCTACAAACTATAGATTTACACCAACTACTGCTGGTAAGTATTATTTATTTTCACAGTGTAGATATACTACTGGAAGTGCGAATGCAGTAGATTCATGTGGAATGGCTATTTTAAAAAATGGAAGTACACGATATTTTGAAAATATTTTAATTCCTAATTCAAATGGAAATGGTTGGGTTATGACAAGTGCTGGAATACTTGATTTTAATGGTAGCTCAGATTATGCGGAGGTTTTTTTAAATGTTGATGTAACTGGAGGAACTATACAAATTAAAGGTAATAGTACAAACTACAGGATGATGTCTTGGTTTATGGGATATAGAGTAGCATCATGAGCACGATCAAAGTATCAACAATCTCGCCTCTTGGCACAGACGCTACGAAGACGATTACGATGGGTGAGAGCGGTGGAATTATTACAAGAGCGAGTGGAGCAAATGCTAACTTTGCTGGAGTAAAAGTTGCTGGTATGTGGAGAATAAACACAGGTACAAATTTAGTTGCTGATACAGAGACTACTATTACAGCGGGTTGGGAAGAAGTAGATAGTGATGGATATGGAACAATTGGTAGTGCTATGTCAGAATCATCAGGTATATGGACTTTTCCCGAAACCGGTATTTATCAAATACTTTGGAATGTACAATTTAAAGACCCTCAAGCAGCTGGTAATCGGTGCACAACTATAATTTCAGTCACTACAGATAATTCTTCTTATTCTACAGCCACAGATAATTCAGGTAATTTTGAAAGCACATCTAGCCGAGCATCAATTTTAGCAAGTCATATTTTTGATGTTACTGATACAAGCACTCACAAATGTAAATTAAATGCTCTTAATACAGGTACAGTTACATTACATTCAGCAGATTCTCAAAGTAGAACTTGGGTGCAATTTATAAGATTAGGAGACACATAACATGTCAGTAACAACGATACCAACAGCGGGGATAGCGGACACAGCAGTAAGTACAGCTAAGATAGCAGATGATGCAGTGACTGCATCTAAAGCTGGTTTTGATCCCGGTAAAATAGTTCAAATAGTGAATGCTACTTATAATGATGTAACAACAACAAGTACATCTTATTCAGAATTTGCAAGTGCATCTATTACTAGAACATCATCTACAAATAATGTTTTAATTAATTGGAGTGGTAACTGGTGGATAAATTCTGGAGCATCAGATGGTTGGGTTGGTGGCTCAATTAAAGTTGTAGTAGGAGGAAGCACAAGATTTACTACAGGATATAAAGGTGGAGAAAGTATAGTAAATTATGTGCAAGGTGGAACTTCTTGTTCTTGGTATGACACTACTGACGAAGCATCAACAACATACAGTTTTCAAATAGGTTGTATTGGTTCTATTGTAGATGAAGTAGGTATTAATGGAATACACGATACCTCTGCACCAAGACCAAATACTATTACACTAATGGAGTTAGCAACATAATGGGCTATTTAGGCAATCCAATCGTACAAGGTAACTTCTCTCAGATCGATGATTTGAGCGGAAGCTTCAACGGTTCAACAACACAGTTTACCATACAAGTAGGTAGTAATACTCAGATTATTGGTAGCTTAGCACAATTACTGATTCATATTAACGGAGTGTATCAAGTACCAGGATCCGCGTTTACTGCAGGTTCTTCCAGTGGTACCATCGCTTTCACCGCAGCTCCTGCAAGTGGTGCAACCTTCTCTGGTATCATTTTTGGTGATACATTTGATGTAGGTGCTCCCACAGACGCAACGGTGACCGCGGCCAAACTTACAAGTATTAATGGTGCGTACAGAAATGTACAAACATTAACAGGAGGACTTTCTATTGCAGCATCTGAAAATGCGAGTATAGTAGGTCCTGTAACAGTGTCCTCAGGACAGACAATTAACGTAGCCAGTGGTGGAACACTGGTGATACTATAAGGAGTAAACAATGGCAGATTGTTCACAAGCAATACAATCAATCGGTTCTTATGAATTCGTCATTTCAGGTGATGTAAAGACGGAAGCTGATTTTAATGCTAATGTCAAATGGGTGTCTGGCGCTGACTCTAACGGAACTGCTATTTTTGGCTCTAAACCTGATGCAGTGACTTGGACAAAAGTTAAAGCCGACATGGACAAACAAGATGCGTTCGTTAAACAAAAAGCAATTAACGCAACAGCACAAGCATATTTAACATCTACTGATTGGTATTCAATCAGAGCAGCAGAAGGCGGAACAGCTATGCCTGCTGATGTGAAAACAAAAAGAGCTGGAGAACGCGCTAAGATTGTGTCATACGCAAACTTTAGCGGATAGGAGTAAACAGTGGCATCATTAAGCACAAAGGTAAAACTTTACTGCGCAGCTAATTCAAAGACTGTAGACTTTACAAAAGATGTTTTACTTCAGGATGATTCTGATGGTAAGGGCCCATACATCAAGGAATGGAATATTTCTGGTTTGGACAAACCAACAGCGGATCAACTCGCTGCACAAGAAGCAGCAGGTAACACTGAAGAAAAAAACAGCACTGTAAGAGCTACACGTAGAGCAGCGTACGGTGATATCGGTGAACAGCTCGATGAAATCTATAAAAACATCGATGCGTGGAAAACCAGAATTAAAGCTATTAAAGACGCAAACCCCAAATCATAAGGAGTAAGTAGTGGTATCGCAGTTAAAGGTAAATGAAATTATAAAGCAGTCAGGCTCATCAATTACGATTGGTGAGAGTGGAGATAGTATTACATTTCCTTCAACGGGAACTGCTTCAGGTATTTATACTAATACTCCTTCTTGGAGAGCACAAATAGCTTCACAAAGTTTGTCATTTAACACAACTACAAAAATAGACTATACATCAGAATTACAAGATACAAATACTGCATATGATACATCAAATAAAAGATTTACAGTACCTACCGGATTAGGTGGAACATACATGATTGGTTCTTGGTATAGAATTGGTTCAGGAACTGATGTAGAGGCATTTACTATTATACCTTATGTCAATGGATCAGCTCTTGATAGCAACAGACAATTACGATCATCTATGGTTCAAAGAAATAATAACACGATACAAATGTCAGGAACAATAGAATTGTCTGCTGCAGATTATCTTGAAATGTATGCCCTTAATGCCGATTCAAACGCAACATATACAATAGGTTATGACAACGCAGGACTTTTTTGGGGTTTTAAATTAATAGGAGCATAGATGACCAGTAAGCTTAAAGTAAATGTAATCAATGACAGTGGTGATAATAATCTCATCACGTCTAATGGTTCGGGTAGCGTAACTCTTGGTACAGCTTTTCCTGCTGTCGGTAAGATTGGTCAAGTGGTCCAAGTAAGTGGCAACAACGGAACTGCAACAACATCAACAAGTTTTGTAGCAGCTCCTATTGCAGTAACCATTACACCTAGTGCTACAAGTTCTAAGATTTATGTTTCAATAGGCTTCAACAATAAAACTTCAACTGACCAAGAATTTATCGCAACTATTTATAGAGATTCAACAAATTTAGGTGATAGTTCAGATGGTTTTTTTAAAGACCAATCTAAAGTAGCTAATAGTAAAAATTTTGTTTACATGCAATATGTAGACTCACCCTCAAGCACGTCAGCTATAGAATACAAAGTATATTTTAAAGGTGAAGGTCAAACAGTAACAGCAAATCAAGACGCTGCTGATTGGTCTTTCATAGCAATGGAGATATTAGCATAATGGCATTGAACACTTTACCCAACGCAGGATTAACGAATAGAGGTTATCCAAGCGATCGCCTCGTGACTCCGATCATCATCAACGGAGATATGTCCGTGGCTCAGAGGGGTACTTCTTTTTCTTTTAGTTCAAGCAGTGGATTTACAGTAGATAGGTTTGACTTTGAACGAACAAGTGGAGCTACTGGAGATTGCACCATTACTCAAGAGTCAGATGCACCTAGTAATACTGGTTTAGTTAAATCTGTAAAAATAGCCGTAGATACAGCAGAAACCCCAACAGGAGGTGGCAATTGTCTCTTTCAACAGAAACTTGAAGGATTTAATGTAGCACCTCTAGAACATGGACAATCAAATCCACCAAGTGCAACATTAAGTTTTTGGGTGAAATCTAATAAAACGGGAACATATAGTGTTCAAGTTAAAGCAGAAGGAAGCACTGGTCGTTATGTTTTATTTGATTATACAATTTCTTCAGCAAACACATGGGAAAAGAAAATAATAACATGGGTAGGAGATACAAGTGTTGCTCTGGACTATGACAGTTCTAGAAGGCTAAGAGTTATTTGGCATCTTGCAAGTGGACCTAATGATAAAGTAAGTCCAACAAGTTCATGGGCGACAAGCAGTATATTTCAAATGTCATCAAATGCAGTAAACTTTTTTGATGATGCATCTAATGAAATTTATTTTACAGGCGTTCAACTCGAAGTAGGTGAGTTTGATTCTACATCCATACCTGCTTTTCCTTTTGAGAGTTTTGCAAATAATTTAAATAGGTGTATGAGATATTGTCAAAAAAATCCACAAACAAGTTCTGGTGGAGATTATAAAGTAACAGCATCTGGTTTTGCAGACGGTGCATCTTTGGCTTTATGTTCTATAAATCCTTTTTCAGTAGAAATGAGAACAGTTCCAAGCCTAACAAGTAGTGGAAGTTTTAGAATACACAAATCTGGTGGAGCATCTAGTGTTTCAGGTGTCACTATAGATTCAGATACATCAGGCTCAACTAGCTTTACAATAAGATGTACCACAAGCAGTTTAACTAGTGGTCAAGGAGTATTTTTAGAACAAAGTAATGACAGTGATGCTCATATAATATTGGATGCGGAGCTTTAAATGATTAATACAGTAAAAAAAATATATTCAAAAAATAGTTTTAGTTATAAAGTAATTTACACAGATGGAACAGAATGGTCTGTACCTCACAATGAAGAAAACAGACACTACCAAGAGATACTTGAGTGGGTTGCAAATGGTGGTACAATAACCGATCCAGGAGCGTAACCATGTTATTTGGTTTTGACGCTTTTGCATCGTCACCGTTTTCCGCACAAACAAATTTAAATAAAGTTTTTGTATCGGGTAATGCCGTTACAAGTGCGATTGGTAATGTTACACCCGTCGGTAAAGGTAAGGTTATCCTTACAGGTAACGCTGTTACCGCTTCTGTTGGCACAGTCATTCCAACAGATTTTGCTTTTGTAGACGTCACCACGAACCTCGTCACAACAGCTACTGGCACGGTTACCGTTATTGGTAAAGCCAATTTCTCGGTTACCGGAAATGCTGTTACAAGTGCGGTTGGGGACGCTACACCAAAAGCAGGAGCACGTGTTGTTCTATCCACAGCAGGTGTTGGAACTTCTGCTATGTCTTTCAATGGTGCTACTATCATTGGTAAGGCTGTGGTTCTACCAACAACAAACCTTGTAACAGGCGCTACAACTGCAGCTGGTGTCATTACTTGGAACCCAATTGACCCTGGAGCTGCACAAGATTGGACAGAAATCAATCTGGGAGCAAGTCAAACATGGACAAACGTCGAAACATAATATAAATTTGGAGGCAATATGGCATCAAGTTATTCAACATCACAAAAATTTGAACTCATCGCAACAGGTGAAAAAGCAGGTCTTTGGGGAACTGTTACTAATACTAATTTAGAACTAGTCGAACAAGCGGTTGGTGGTTATGTATCTATCAATGTGGCTTCTTCTGATCAAGCATTAACAATCAGTAATGGTGCATCGTCCGATGGACGAAACATGATTATCAAGCTAACAGGAACGTTGGCCGCGAACCGTAATGTGACTGTTCCTGATTCCATTGAAAAGATGTATCTCGTTGAAGATGCAACGACTCGAAGTTCTAGTCATTACACATTAACTTTTAAAACAGCATCCGGCACAGGTATTACAATGCCTGTCGGTTCTAAGATAGTAGTCTATTCAGACGGTACCAATATTAATTTAGTTAGTTTACAAAAGGGATATAACTCTCTTTCTAGCGCATACACAGCCGTGGATGGTGATCAATTAATTATTGATACCAGTTCTTCTGCTTTGACTATGACTCTTCCAGCATCTCCTGGTGTTGGTGATGAAGTTACTTTTATTGATGCCAAAGGAACCTTTGGCTCTAACAATCTTACCGTCGGTCGAAACAGTTCTAATATCAATGGCTCTGCTTCTGATTTAACAGTATCAACAAACGGAGCTGCTTTTACATTAGTTTTCTTAAACGCGACTCGCGGTTGGGCATACAAAGATAAAATTTAAGGAGGGTAAATGGCTCTCATTACCTTAGACTTTTTACCTGGGATAGACAAACAGGACACCACGAAAGGTGCCGAACGTCGATTTGTGGATTCTAATAATGTCCGCTTTCGTTATGGTCTACCAGAAAAAGTTGGAGGTTGGTCTTCTCTTCTACCAGACAAAATTGTCGGTGTTGTTCGAGCACAACATCCTTTCACAGATTTAGATGGCAATCGATATGTGGCCCTTGGTACAGATAAGTTTCTCTTATTGTACTTTGAAGGTCAGCTTTTTGATATAACACCAATAAAAAGTTCTCTGACATCATCGACAATGGCAACCGTTAATACTTCTACAACGGTAACAATTACAACAACATCTGCTCACGGAGCGTCGACCGGGGATATTGTACAATTAGATGCAGTGACTCTACCAAGTGGCACTGGACTTAGTGCTTCTAACTTTGAAGATAAAAAATTTGAAATAACATCTGTACCGTCAACGACAACTTTCACCATTACTTCTTCTGCAGCTGCAACCGCTACTATATCAACAGGTGGTTCAATGACTTGTAAAATGTATGAAGTTGTTGGTCCTCAAGAACAAACATACGGTTATGGTTGGGGTGTTGGTAATTGGGGTGGCACGGTTGACTCTGCTACAGTCACAACAGTAAATGAAGCATTGGATGCAAGTGAAACAACAATTACATTAACGAGTGCTACAGCTTTTCCTACTGCGGGTACTATCTTAGTAGATTCAGAATTAATTACTTATACTGGTAAATCAACAAATGATTTAACAGGTTGTACGAGAGGAGCTCTAGGCACGACTGCAGCGACTCATGATAACGGAGCAACTGCCACTGATGCCTCTGACTATAATGGTTGGGGTGTTGCAGTAGGTGCTTCTTTTGTTTCTTTGGAACCAGGACTCTGGTCTATAGATAACTTTGGTGAAGTTTTAGTAGCTACAATTGCAAATGGCAAAACCTTTACATGGAATGGTGGTGCTTCTGACGCAACATCAAATAGAGCTTCAACAAGTACATCTGGTTTTTCTACTTCTAATAATCCTACCGCAACAAGAGTTAGTTTAATATCACCTACAACAAGACATTTAATTCACTTTGGTACAGAAACAACTATAGGTACAGCAACAACACAAGACGATATGTTTATTCGTTTTTCTGATCAAGAGGATATTAATACTTTTATACCTTCTGCTATCAATGCAGCAGGTACACAACGATTGCAAGACGGAACTAAAATCGTTGGTGCTTTGAAAGCAAAAGAAACAATTTTGATATGGACCGATACTGCTTTGTATACTATGAAATTTATTGGTGCACCTTTTACATTTGGTTTTGAACAAGTAGGTACCAACTGTGGTTTGATTGGTAAGAACGCAGCTGTCGAAATAGATGGTGTTGCGTATTGGATGAGCAACAATGGTTTCTTCTTATTCGATGGTACAGTTAAGTCACTGCCTTGTTCTGTTGAAGACTTTGTATATGATGATATTGACTTAACCAAAGGACAACAAATTACTGCAGGTGTAAACAATTTGTTTACAGAAATTGTTTGGTGGTACCCTGCATCTGGTCAAAGTTTTAATAATAGATTAGTAGCATACAATTATCTCGAATCTTTAGGAGCACAAGTTCCTGGCGGTATTTGGTACACAAGCACTGAAGGCCGTACATCATGGATGGATTCTTCTATTTATCCTAAACCTTATGCAACTTCTTTTGCTTCTAGTGAAACAGGTACGTTTCCAGTCATTCAAGGGAATACAGGATTAGGGGCAACAACGTATTTCGAACATGAAATAGGTGTTAATCAAGTCAATATTGACGGATCGAGCACCGCGATTAATGCTTTTGTACAGTCTTATGATTTTGATTTAGAAGGACAAGGCACAGAAGGAGAACAGTTTTTAGCTGTTCGACGATTTATTCCTGACTTTAAAGTTTTAGAGGGAACAGCCAAAGTAACGTTGGCCGTGAAAAGTTTTCCTTCTCAAGAAGAATCAACAACAGGTTTAAGTCCATTTTCAATTACATCATCAACCACTAAAAAAGATACTCGAGCTCGTGGTCGATATGTCAATATCAAAATTGAAAACGATGACGTTGATCAAAACTGGCGATTTGGTACATTTAGTTTAGATGTGCAACCGGACGGAGGTAGATAATGGCAAAAATAAATGTTAAAATACCAGAACCGAAAGAAGATTACGATGTATCAAACCAAAAACAAATAAACAGAGCGATTGGTATTATTATTGAACAATTAAACTCTACTTATTTAGACGAACTAAAACAAGAAGCAGAACGTTATACATGGTTTAAATCTTCAGGAAGTACAAGTTAATGGCTAATATTTATAAAAATGCACAGTTTGATTTAACAAGCACTGACGTCACTGATGTTTATACTGTACCATCAAACTCAAGAGCAATTATTCAAAATATACACATGGCAAACATAGGATCAGGAAACGTTGTAGTTCATGCACATCTATATGACAGCTCTGTAACAACACAATTCACTTTTGCAAAGCATACTATCGCTGCAAATGAATCACAAAGTATATCAGATGGTTCTATTGTTTTAGAAGAAAATGATGTATTAAGAGTACAAGCAGCTAGTGCTAATGATATTGAAGGCACTTGTGCAATATTAGAAATAAATAGAGATTAAGGAGGTAGTATGTCTTTTTTAGAACCTGGTGGAAAAGTATCGGTTGTTAAAGATGGTAAAACCGTTGAAGAGATTGATGTCGAAACAGAAGTTACTCTTATAAATACTAAAACTAGTAAAGAGTATAATTCAGATAAAGAAGCTGAAGATGATGTAAACGATGTCAACACAGATACAAAACAAGAAGATTTAAGTAGAACTGTCAAGATTAGAATAGCTAAAATGCCAGATATTTTAAGCGACTCCAGCTCTTGACACTATGTCAGATATCGGTAAATTATACGATATTACCGTAGCTTATGGACTTTATAAGTTGTTTCCTCGCTACAAAGATCACACGTTCGAGGACGTGCTTCAACATATAGCCCCATCTGTTAGTATGAATCAGTATAAGATTCACTATAGAAATGAGCTACCTTATGCCTTTACAAACTGGGCATTTTTAAATGAGGATGCAGAAAAACGATTTATGACAACCGCCGAATTAAACCCTGAAGATTACAACAGTGGAGACATTCCCTGGCACATTGATACAATTTGCGTTGATGATGTGAAATCTGTTATGAAATGGACAAAACAATACTTTACTAATTTACTTGGATGTAATAAACCTGTAAAATGGTTGAGAATAACTGATGATGAGGTTATCACAAGAGTTGTAACAAGATATACAAAGGAACACTATGGGATCAATAAGTAAAGCTATCAAAAGAGTCATACCAAAAGAAATACAACCTATTTTACCTATCGCAGCTTCTATGTTTGGTGGACCTCTTGTTGGTTCTCTTATTGGTAAATCTGCTCTTGGATCAGGTATCATGAGTGCGCTAGGTCCTATTGGTGGAAGAGCTTTTACTTCTGGACTTACTTCCGCTGCAACTGATTTACTTACAAGTGGTAAGATTGATGCTAGGAATGTAGGTATAGCTGCTTTAATGGGTGGTGGTGGACAATATTTAAAAGGTGATCCTACTACGATTGGACCAAAAACAGGTTTTCAAAATATAAAAAGTGAAATAGGAGAAGCTTTAGCTCCAGATGTTACTAATATGTCTAAATTATCAGATTTAACAACACCTCTTAGTGTTGCAACTACAACAGGTGGAACAATATCCGCGTACGACGCAGCAGAAGAAGCTAGAAGAAAATATGAGGAAGAAATGGCCGGTCGAGAAGCTGATTCCGCTGCAGACAGACAATCAAGAATAGATTATATTTCA
>Ga0208667_1000054_pt1 | contig 49644 bp, 73 predicted proteins | sample 11BtaG_FD_184085 | JGI IMG/M metagenome (GOLD analysis project Ga0208667, IMG submission 184085) | Marine viral communities from the Subarctic Pacific Ocean - 11B_ETSP_OMZ_AT15265_CsCl metaG (SPAdes) (version 2) | ecosystem: Environmental > Aquatic > Marine > Oceanic | place: Pacific Ocean... | reverse complement strand
CTTCGGCCGTCTTTGCTCGTAAGAATTCTGGATTGTATGTGACATTACTAGAATATGTTGCTAACATATCAGGTGGTACAGTACACTTGAGAAGAACTGGAACGTCACCTAATTCTTCAAGCACTTCTCGTATCATACTATCATCACAAATGCCATCTACAGTAGGAGTTGGAACACAAACTATTGCTCCTAATCCAGGAGTACCTAGATACATATCAATTGTATTATCATTATACTTTGGGTCAATACGAATAACTGGTTGCCCGTTCTGTTCTAATGACTTTGCTACTGTTTCACCTACAAAGCCACATCCTACAACTAGTATCATTTCTTCTTACCTTTCAATATATCCCACATCAATTCTTTTTCGTGTTCATCAATAAAATCTTGTTCGTTTGAATATGTTCCACATTTATCTAATGCATTCTCAACATACCAAAGAATTTCATACAAATCTTTCTTACATCCCCAAGTGGTGAAGCCATCCATATACTTATCACTTTCAGCATATGTTATTTTATCAACTTCTTTTTTAACTGTTTCTAACGACCAATCTATTATCATATCCCACCTATTTTCATCACTCATCTATCCATATCCCAAACATATATAGCATTGGTACCACATAGGTGAAACTCATCTACATAATCCCAATCATACACCTTAACATTTTTTGCTATGGGTTCAATCCAATCCTGTTTATAGAAAATTCTCTTTGCATCTTTTGGATAAGTAAATGAAAGATTCTGTACAACATGAAATCGACTATAATTCCATTTATAGTGTTCCACCACCATTTCGATTTTACCTTGTATACACCTTCCATCATGGAATCCACACACCCACATATTCCAATCTTGTTTATCTTCTAAATATCCACTTGTAATAACGTTACTAACTGTAACAAGTTCGGCAAACAAAGGATGAATTGGATACCCAGATGAAATAACTATAATATCATCAAATAAAACTTTCAATCTGGATAATTGATTATGTATCAATTGATATTGAATCTCACTATCAGATTGCAAATGAGGGTAATTATCAGCATCATGTGGCAATATATTTGCCCACGGGTCTACTATCGCTAAGAATCTTTTACTCATTAATGACTTCTATTCCCATCAAATACACAAACAAAATATAATCCTTCTTCACTAGATTCAACTCTATGATGTACACCGTCTTCTATTAACACAACATCACCAGGTCCTACATCTCTAGGAACAGTATCTAAGTACATAATTCCTGTACCTTTGACAAAGTAATAAACTTCTTCTTGTCCAGGATGTTTATGTCCGTTTGTAGTCTGGTGCGGTTTCATCTCCGTTGAACTTACAACTAAGTTATTTAGTGTTGTATTATCTTTGAGTTTGTAAACTTCGTTATCTTTGATAACCTCTCCGCCCACATCAAAAATATTAAGCATTCGTTCCACCCTGTAAAGCATGTTGTCTTACTCGTGTAATATTCTTAACACGAAAACTACGCCATCCATTGGCATCTATGTCCCAAACACTTAAGATGTCTTCATTAACTTTCTTCTTAGTATCTTTCTTGGCTTCTTCTGTAGGATTTGATGGTAGAATTCCTTCCATCAATGTGCAGTTCATCACACGTTTATCACCATTTACTTTTGTAAATGTTACTTCAAGGACTTCTTTTTGTAGTTGAGTTTGTAATTCTGCGTATACAAACTCATCTTCTAGTTCGGTTGCCTCGCTTGGTATTACGTCTTCTATTGTCATTTCTTATCTCCTTGTATTCATCTGTATCTTCTACTAGGTAACTCCACTTTGCCAATTTGGCAAGTTTCACGTTTACTCTTTCTTCAACTTCTTCTTCGTCAATGAGTCCGTATTGCATAAGTAATCCTACCATGCACATAACATCACCGACTTCCTCGGTTAATTGCTGACTACTGTACTCTCTAGTTCTCATGGCTTTCGAACAGGCCTGAATTAACTCACCACATTCTTCCATGGTGATGACCATTAGTTCATCGTCATTATCTTTAATCATACTACTCTAATATCCAGCCATCACGAATAGTGTTATACCAAAACTTACTGTTTGCATAAAGTACAGTTGGCGTAGTTGCCGCTGATATCTTTAATGTATTGTTGTTATTTTCTAATACAATATCAAGAACATTTAATAGTGAGTTATTTTCTGGAAATCTCATACAATATAATTCTTTGTCACATTCAAAATAGTAACGAATATTGTTCTCTCTATTACCAAGAACATTTACTTTTCTTACAAAGTTAAGAACAAGTGACCTCTTCGTTGGCGGTGTAGGAATATCAGTTGTCCACTCAGGTTCATAAGGTGGCAATGAATCATAATCTTGTATAAATCTATCAAATATCAAATCGACATTATATGTTTCTGGCAATCTTACAACAACTCCCAATTCATCAAACTTAAATTGGTTTGGTTTTGTATTGATAAAATTACCTAATTTAATTTCATATTCAGATAATGGTATATCTCCAGTCAATGCTCTATGAGATAACTTTACTTTATAATAATCAATAATCTTTTTTGCACGTTCGATGTCTTGTGGTCTAGGAGTCATTACAATTTCATGGAAATTATAATCAGGTCGAGGCGTTGCATCTGGTTGTGAACCTTGGCATCTTGCAGAATCACGAAGAATATTACACCAATAATTGTACTTAGAACCGCCATGACTAGCAGGCGGATGAGTGTCTGTGTCATCCCAATATAAAATGAGTGCTAGTATATCTTGTTCAATTGTTCTCAATGGGTCTTCTGGTTGATTTGCGCCCGATATTGAGAACATTCCTTTTCTTCGTTGATGCTGTAAAAGACTTCCCAGTGCATCTTTCTTTTCATCATCAGTCATATTTGGGTCATCAAAGATTTCTACCTCGGGTAAGTTATAATAGTTATCAACTATATTAGACATTTTTCTCTCCAGTTACAAATTCACCATCTACTATTTTAGCGACTACATGTTTTTGATTATCTAAATCGCCACCTCGTTTAATATACTTTCTTCCACCGTCAATATTTCCAGAGTCTGTTTCAACTAAATCATGGTGACTTCGGCTGTATACCCATTCATCTTGGTCAGATATCATTCCAAACTGGTATTTTTCAATAGAATCTGCTTTGCATATCATCATTCTATCTTCATCATCTGCATATAATCCGAAATAAAAGTTATTATGCTCAGGATGAGGAGTATCACGATAATAGATATCAAACGGTCTATCACTCTCATCTAAGTCCGATGTACATACATAATGCACTGGTACACCATCTTTTTTCGTATAATGAGCCGTTACTTTCTCTATATTGAACTGTGGTTTGTGTTTTATTTTCATAGTAAGACAATTATACCACAAATCAGTATCAAAAGTCAAGTAATAAGATAAATACATTTAACATATCGTACAAGGAAATATTATGGCACATAATGACAACAAAGACATTCTATCTTGGAAAAGAGTTCTGGAAAATCTACAGAATAAAACTGATGAGGGTGTTAGAGCATATAACGAAGCACAAATTAGTGCGGACGACCAAGACAATATCGAAACTGAACACTACAATGTAGTAGTTTCTTCAAATGACCACGGAATTATTGTTGATGTTTATGACAAACATGACGCACAAAGAGAACCAATCAAATCAGACCAATACTGGGATGAAGATGTTATGGAAGGCCAAGAGAAAACTGATGAAGGTGTAAACGAATACAACGAACTTGGTATACCTCAGGATGAAGAATTAATTAACAAGGTTGCTATGTGGATTTACCACGAAAGTGATTCACCAATAAGTGAAATAGAACATTTACTTAAAAAGTCTGGTGCAGTTGGCGACTACGAAGATGCTGTAGAAGAAAACGTAAAGGAAGAAACAGTCACAGAAGGCACATGGTCAATTCCTGATACTCCAGAGAAAGTCAAAGAACTAAAAGACTTAATGAAACAAGAATTACCTGCCGCTGGAGCCCATGATAAGATTTATCATCTTCTTGGTGACGATGAACTATTCGATGAGTTAGATGCTATGGAAGAAAAAGACCCTAAAGCAGATGTCAGAGGTATGATTGTTCGTAGACTAGACGATTTAGGACTTCTTAAGAAAAAGACTAACGAAGAAAAACAACGTTTAGACCCAGAATGTTGGGATGGCTATAAAAAAGATGGCACTAAATTAAACTCAAAAGGTGTACGTGTAAATAACTGCGTTAAGAAATAAGATGAGAATTGGCGAGATTACAAAATCTGAAACTCTATATGAGTTAGAGAAATGGGCTAAAAGAAATATTCCATTACTCGAAGATGGAAGTATGGATGCTGAAAGACTTAGCCAAACACTTTTACAAAAAGCAGTAAACAAATTCAAAAAACAACCAGAACCAACCGAAGAAAGAACAAAAGACATGGAAGATTACATGTCTAAACTTGAAGATAAACTTGGTAATGATGAAAAAGTAAAAACACCAATAATAAAAAAATTCTTCGGTTTCTTTCGTGCCCATCCAAGAATGATAGGATTAGGAGTTATGATTCTAATGCTATTATCTCCTATGTTGCCTTCAATCGCTGTTGTAGGATTAAGTTTAGAAAAAATACTTTCAATGATATTAGCAGGATTATATGCAATGGATATCGCCTCTCCTGGAGTTAAAACATCAATAGAATTATAATTAATTACTAAAGTTAGAATAAGTAATGTTAAAAATAGAGAGTGTGAGTGAAGACCATCCAGTTTGGGAGTTATCAGGATTTGAAACTTCTGAATTAAATATATCTTTTCCTGAAAAAAGAGAACAAGAACCTATTCTTCAAGTTTCTAAAAAGCGTATACCGGTGAGGTTACCAAAAGAAGAAACCGAATTTGGTAAAAAATGGCAGGAAGGAACTTCACAAATATTAGAATATTTGCGTAGTGAAAAATGTATGAAACAATGTCCAGAAGTCAAAAGAATGTGGCCTAGTGGATTTTGTTTTACTTGGGACGAACCACACAGATATGTTAATATCATAAAAGATTCATCAGGATTTTCTATGGGTCCGCATATTGATAACAGAGAAATAATTGGAGTATTAATTTTAAATCTTCATGATAATCCAAAAGGAACCGGAACAAAATTTTTGAATTATCCATATGAAGTAGGAAATGAAGATATATGGTATGAAAGTCCGACTAAAAAGAACACTGGTGTATTCTTTTTGAATAACTGGAATACATGGCACAAAATTGAAAATAGTACAGATGAAACAAGATATATTGCAATTAATTCATTGCATATAAGTCAACTAATGAGAAATTAATTACTAAAGGTTGAGTAATGACTAAATTCAAATCAATTGAAGAACTACGTTCTGTAGTTAAATCCAGTAAAGATAAACAATCCCTAACAATTGACGAACTAGCAACTTTGCTAGAAAGAAATAAACATAAGTTTATTTTTTATAGTTATTTTGGTGGAATGGGTGGCGAGTTTATTCTAAATTATCTAACAGATAATGTCCCAAGTATCATTGAACAGAAAGATGCCAAACTAATGGAAGATTTCTATATGCTGGGTTGGGATGGTGGAACAAATAAACATTACTTTGCTGATACTATCTTTTGCCACTATTTTTTATATACAGGCATGAAATCTGAATCATTAGGAATAACTGGTGCATCAAACTTCACAGAACTAGCAGAAAAAATACTTACAGGATTAAAGACTGATTGCTATGGATATCCAGAACACGACTTCAATACATTAATCGAACTAGACAAGCACGAAGATATGCGATATCTAGTTAAAGTTCATAATCTTTACGATGAATTAACATTGTTTAAAGATTCAAAAATGATACGTACTAATCCAGGAGAATGGCAAACACATTGTGGCATGCTATGTTTAGCAAAAAATGAAACACTTCATGTGTACTCAAAAGAAGAAAAGATAAAAAGAATCTCAATACTATCACATCTATCAAAAGGAGATGACCCATTCCTAGAAGAAATAAATCATAAAGAAGTGAAAAAAGATGCAACACATAATTCTATAGAAACTGTGAAGAAGTACCTATCTAAAATTATTGAAGACGACAATATTCCATTATATAATAATACAATTTCTATGGCACTACAACCAGATAATTATGGATTAGATATGTCTAGTGTTTCTGCTGAAAAAATCAATACTAAAGAAATGCTTCATAAGTTATATTTCTCTGATTTCATAAACGAAGATACAGACACTACGTTTGATATTCCACCAGATATTCCTTATAATGAACTGAGAGTATCTGAATACGACTTCAATGATATAGGAAACGGAAAGTGGATTGAAAATGAATTTGGTTTAGATGTCAAAAAGTTCAGAGATGCATTTGATGATTGGTATGATAAAAATATAGAATTACTAAATGCTTTTGGATTAACAAACCATCATATCCCTAAGAAATCTTCATATGTTCCTAGAGACAAAAGATACAACGGTCTGGTAACTATGGATAGAACTGCTAGACTTTATCAGAAACTACAGAAGAAGACTTAATCTTAACTAACTCCTCTACTAAATCTGGGTCAAGTTTTGTAAGCCATTTTCTAAATGCTTTTACTTCTTTTGCATTTGCCTTTGGGGCTGGTCTTGCCCACTTGAAATCAAACGCAATAACTTGGTCACCATTGAGTGACATATTAGATAACGCACCATTCAATTTGTTAACTCCCACTTCATGGAAGAACCTATACATCTCTAAAATCTGCTCAGAGAGATTAGAAATAGGAAATTTATCTGGATAATAATCAAGTAGATTAGGTCCATAATATCGTTGAATTATGGTTTTTGATTCTTCATCAATATCGATGAGTTCTGGTAAGAATTTGCTTCTATATAATTCTGGAAAAGTCAACCAGTATACCTCATTTTTGAATAGTATATCTGCTTTACTTGTTCGTTTAGATATGCCTTCACCACAATGGTCGCCATCAAACGTTCTTTTGACTAGTCCATTGTCTTCATCTAGCCAAACAGATACGAATGTTCCTACGCCCTCGTGTGATGTTTTATACTTTGTCCATTTGTTCATGTAATTCTTTCTTAACTTTTCTACGTTCTGCTTTCGCAAGTGTACGTTTAATTAATTTGCCTGTTCCTGTTTTCCAATTGTGAGTGTTATGCCATTTTCTTGAAGTCCAATCTCTGATGTGATTTTTGAAATTTCCCATTCTATAAATCTCCTTTTATTAGAATACTGATAATCTTCGCCTAAACTAGCGGCGTTGATATAAGTAGTTGTTGGTTCACTTATATCAAGTATTCCTTGACTTGAGTGAATATGTCCACAAATATGAAGTTGTGGGTTGATTGCTTTTATTCTTTCAGCAAGTTGTGGGCAGCCTAAATTAAGTTTTGTTTGGTCTGCTCTAATTGGTTTCATAATTTTGTCTAATTTATTATATGCAGGACCATGAGTTATGAGAACATCTGTATCATTTGGTATTTTAGACCAATGTGATTTGGCAACCGCAAGTGAATCTCTTAAATAAGAAAATGCTTTATCCGATTTATTCGTTGGAATCCAAGGAGCACCATAAAACTTAATTCCGTCTATTGTTACATTGGAATCTTGTAAGTATATGAGTGATGGAAACATTTTAAGAATTTTCTTAATAAGAGTTGGCTTTTTCTCAAAAATGTGGTCGTGATTGCCCGCAATAAAGATTTTTGTAGTATATTTCTGTTGACTGAACCATACTAAAAATTCTGTTATTTGACTTGGGTCTGAACTAGACATTATATCTCCTGCGTGAATTAACACATCTCCACCAGGTAGTTCTATTTCCCGATGTCGGGTGTGTGTATCACTTATGCAATGTATTTTCATCTCATATAATCCTCTGAATACTAGAACTATTTATATTGATAATAATTGCGAATGAGGTGGTACTTTTTTCGGAAGTACCGAAACCGTTGAGAATTGAGAATGCTCATTACGAGCATCTCAATTCAATATACCAATTGTTGCGTATATTAGGATTAATCTTTTGAAAATAGTTTCCACAAAATAGCCGCAGAAATTAATCCAACTAGACCAGCAGAGCCAAGTTGCCCAACTATTCCAATTACAGTACCGATAACGTCACCACCTAAGAAAGGTACAGAACCGCCAAATACTATTTGTAGTACGATAGCAAGTCCGATAAGTGAAATACCAGCCTCTGTTGCGCCAGAAACCCAGCGTAAGATTTTATCTAACATATGTTACTCCTGTTATATTAAAAAGTAGTTTTACATCAGTGCGGATGCATATGTCTTATTTCTGAGACATACGATATCAAAGGCAACACTATCGCTTTGAAACGATAGGAAAACCCTCGACTAATTCCTAGTTAAATTATTTTTTCAAGTATAATCTAATCTAGAGAAATCTCTTTATTTAACTTGTCGTTTTCTTCTACAAATGCTAGAAACAAAACATTAGATAACAAGCCTATTGCGAAAAACCCAACCACAATTGTTAATACTATATTTGATGCTACACTTCCTATATCCATAATAACCTCAATTTTTTAACTTTATGTAACCATTTTATCAGAACCAATGATAAATGTCAAGTTTTTCAACGTTTTTTTGCGAACTAATCTATTTATAATGTTGTAAACCCAGTTAACAACTGAGTTTTTAGTCAAAATTATTTCCTGTTGACCAGTAAAAATCTGTAGGTGAAGATTCAGTCCACCAACCTGGAAAAGGGTCAATCCCATCGTCTAAGAATTTATCTAAAAATTCTCTATTTGCTTTTCCCATTGCTCTACTTTTTTCATTCAGCATTTTTACAGGAGTTGATATATCTTTATCATCAACGTGAACAGAAAAATCCTTATCAAATGCAGTAAATGTAAATTTAATAAAATGTCCCATTATTATACTCCAAAATAAAACTTCATTAGGCCTATGCCTATAAGAGTAACTAATACACCATTTAACACGATAAGGGCTCGGTCATGCCAGAGATATCCAACCCAGAACCATCCAATTGTTCCGAAAAAACCAAACCATAAATCAATATGTGGTATAGTTCCTACTGCTCTGGCCGATGTTGCCACTAATATAAGAATAACTGAAATCCACTTGACATACCATGATAAATCACCTTTTGGTGTTATCTTTTTAAAAACTCTAGAGGAATCTAGTGCCTTAATTTTATCATTGAGTTTCTCACGTTTCTCAGTTGTATCGGGTTGTTTTTCAACTTTCTTAGTTCCGTCTAATGGACCTGGTCCCGATGTGTACTTATTACTCATTTATTACCTTTCTTAAGTCATTCATATTTATAAAAATGTTTCAATTAATGTTCTTTGTGCATCCATTTTAATTTGCTTATAATCACATTCAATTGTGTTATCACTATAATCAATGTCTTCACACTTAAAAATGAAACTAAGTTTGTCAAATGGAATTCTTGCTTCAATACCATCTGAAACTGCGACAAGGTGTTCTTTAATATCTTCCCAACTGATTATTGCAATTGCATCTTGTTGACCAATCATATAAAAATCTGCTGGATTATCAACTGTTGTTCCCTTATGGGCACCCAAGTTATTCTTTAATTTTACAGTCACAATTTCTTTTGGCAATTTTTGTACTTTGGTAAACAAACCATCAGACACATATTTGAACTCTAAGTCAAATCCAGTAACTGAATCAACATGGTCACGACCAATTAAGTCTACCCATGCGAGTCTATCGCCTGAATATACTGCCACTGCCTGTTCGATAATATCGCTCTTATCGAATCTATCCTTTCTATCATTCAACTGTGTACCCATTTCTGAAATGAGTGTTGAATAAGCATTACGATTGAAAATACTACGCAATTCTTCTGCATATGTCACGGTATCCACATCCTATCTCCCGCCTAGTGAAAAAATCAAATCATAGAACCATTATAGCAGATTTGTACATATTGTCAAGTTTTTCACGTAAAATAACGCTTTTTTGACTAAATTATTGAAAAATAAGCATATATTTCATCAAATATACTCTATAAATACATATGAGAGAGGAGAAAACTATGAAAGCACTGCATATTCACTTATATAAGTCATTATCATACCGTCTATTGTCGGTGTGTATAACATTTATCATATCATTCATACTTACTGGCAATATGACAGTTGCTGGTTCTATTGCATCTATTGACGCCCTAATAAAGTTTGTCGTGTACTTTTTACATGAGAGAGCATGGGGTAAAGTTTTTAGACGTATAAAGAAAAAGAAGAGAGATGCCAGAAAATTAATTCAGCACCGTGAGAAAATTGAAAAAAGAATTAAGGGTATGAATAAAGTATACAAAAGTTAATTATAGATAAATACAGTTAATCAATCAACAAAGAAATATAGATATGAAATTAACTGAATTATTACAAGAATCAACAATCGTTGAAGAAATCACTTTAGAAGATAACCAAGACTTCCATGAAGAGTTTGGATATCTTGCATATAGCGAAGATGAAAATGATTTATTTGAAGCGGAATACCAAGGTCGTAAAGTTAAACTAAACAAACCAATGCGTGGTGATGTTAAGAAGTTTAAAGTATACGTCAACAATGATAAAGGTAACGTTATCAAAGTAAATTTTGGACACGGCGGAACAAGTGCTAAATCAAAAGGTGAAAAGACTATGAAAATTCGTAAGTCTAACCCTAAAGCACGTGCTAGTTTTCGTGCAAGACATAACTGCAAAAATCCTGGTCCTAAAACAAAAGCACGTTACTGGTCTTGTAAGGCTTGGTAACATGTTAATCAACGAAATCATAACACCAGATGACTTTAAGTTTGATATGAGTGGTATCGCTAAAGATATCAATGGCACTCAATCTTTCAGAGAAATCATCACAGTTGTAGAAAAACATTTTCCTATGGCTGAAGTGAATGTGATAAGAGTTCCTGACTTAAAAGAGGGCGAACTAACAATTGGTGCCCACTATGACCCAGAAAAAGATGAAGAATCAGATGGGCATGAACCATCAGTATTCATTAGAATAGTGTTCAGTGAAGATGGACCAGAAAGTTTTACTTGGTCAAAGAACAGTAAAAAGTATTTCTTAAACAGATTAAAAGATACTTTGAAACATGAACTTCTTCATATGAAACAACACCGAGATAGGGATTATCATCCTGGTGCTGATGGATATGTAAATGATAAAGGTTCAGAATTAGAATATATGAGCCGTCCAGATGAAATCGAAGCCTATGCTATGAACATCGGAGATGAATTTATACGTAAAGTAGGAAAAGATGGTGCAGTAGACTTACTAAGAATGGCTAAGAAAACAGCACAATTCAAAACTAAAGTAGGACAATTCTTAAGTCCTGACTTACTGGCTTACTTTGCTCTTTTCAATTGGGACACAAATCATCCTGTAATCAAACGATTACTCAAAAAAATCTATCAACACATCCAAGAACAATAAAAAAGCCACCCGAAGGTGGCTTAATCTATCTACTTACTTTCAACAAAAGAATATAACTTCTCTGCTTCTCGTAGGATAGTATCCGCTGTAGGATAATCTGGACTATCTTCAGTAGATAATATAGCACCCGTTTCTGGATGTCTATCTGTTGAATCTAGCCATTTTTGATGTTTGTTGTGAAACTTGTCCATAACAAAACCTTGCGCCATGCTAAGGATTTCTGTGCGTATCTCATACGCATTCTTATTTGAAACCATATATTTCTCCTGTGTGTATGTTTCTGTGTATTGTAGCACTATTGCTACTCTTATATACTAACACATTGGAGACCCAATGTCAAGTGGCAGAGGTGCAGGGAGTCGAACCCCGGCTTATGGTTTTGGAGACCATCGTGCTTCCGTAACACTTCACCTCTATTGGAGTTGGCGATAGGAATCAAACCTATATAAACGGATTTGCAGTCCGTCGCATAATCATTCTGCCACGCCAACGTGGTGGCAACAACTGGACTTGAACCAGTGACACAAGGATTTTCAGTCCTTTGTTCTACCAACTGAACTATGTTGCCCATAAAAAAAGCCCTCATAAAGAGGGCTTAAAGTTATTATTCTAGTTTCTTATTATAATTACATTAAACTCCCTTTACACAAGACGTGCGAAAAACACCAATTAAAGAAATTGGTAGTTGTGTGAGAATTTATATTTTTATTTTTCATAATATGTATTATACATGGTTTATATCTTTTTGTCAAATAACTGGTGGAGGGGGTGGGATTTGAACCCACGGTACCGATGAAGGTACGCCGGTTTTCAAGACCGGTACATTAAGCCGCTCTGTCACCCCTCCAAATTGGCTCCCAAGGCTGGACTCGAACCAGCGACATACGGATTAACAGTCCGGTGTTCTACCAACTGAACTACTTAGGATTTGGAGCGGCTAACGAGATTCGAACTCGTACATTCTCGTTGGCAACGAGAGAGGCTACCCTTACATCATAGCCGCGGTTTAAATATGGTGCTGAGAGTAAGACTCGAACTTACAACCTTCTGATTACAAATCAGATGCACTACCAATTGTGCTATCCCAGCCTGTTTTTATTTTGTAGTAACCTCTTGTTCTTGTTCAAATTCTTGTACACTTGAATATGTTCTCAATTGTAATCCATAATTATTTATACCTTCTGGCAATACTACATCATCTTTTAACTTTAACATATTCTTTTTGAATGGTAAATAGTCTACATAATGATGCCATCTTCCATATTTCCAAACTACTTTCGCAACATCTGGATGCATATCTGCTAACATCTGTGACTTGTTTATAGTACCATCAGTATTATAACCTGTCTTTTTAAACTCTTCATTTTCCGTAAATTCAGCATGATAAAATTCTTCAGTATTACCACCTTTAACTGTTTGAGTCGCGGCTTTGCCTTGTAAGAAAGCATTGAACTGTACCGTACAATCGCCATCTTTAAGAACTCTTAGACAGATATCAGTATCTTCATTGTATCTGCCTCTCCATCTATACTTACAATCATTTTCGATTAGAAGTGTAGAATAAATTCTTGTGTTCTTTACATAAGGTGGATATGATTGGTCTGCCGCACAAAAGAAACGATACTGTGGACCTGCAATCTTAATGTTTTCATATCTATCACAGAAGTCTTCCATAACCTTAAACATCACACCAGACTCAACACGAATACGTTGATTATTGTGAAGTCTATAAAAGTCTGCAATATTATCATCACATACCCAGTGACGTTTTGCACCTAGAACTTCCATCGAGTGGTCCCAACACCAGTTTCTTGCTCTACCAGGACCATCACCGTGGTTACTGAATGGCAATACTAATAATGTAACATAGGGTCTAATATTGAATTCGTCTAATGCTTTATCGTAATTATCATAGTCTTGTGGCTCTACTGCGATATAATGATTAATTCGCATACGTGATAAAGACCTTGACGTGAACATAGATTCATGTCTTGTTTTAGAAATTATATAAACTGGATATTTTGGTGCTGTTCTCATTTACACCTCTTCATTGTCTTCGTCATACGTTGATGGTATGTCGTCTTCGTCTCCGTCGTCATCTTCTATCCAACGTAGTAACGCATTTTTGGTAATCTCTAATTTCGGATACCAAGCACTTTTTGTTTTTTTAGATAAATTATTTCCAGTCAATTTTGAAAATTCGTTAAAGTCTTCTTCGTTTCGAAAATGCATTTTGATTGTTTTCCATGGACCATTGTCTTCTTGTTTGAACTCTGGCATTCCTTTCCAGTGTTGTGTCCAATGGTCTGGGTCTATCTCAACTTCTTCTACTTCAAATAAACTTTGAAAAGCATCAGGATTTTCTTCTGCTTGTTTTTTGTTCTGCTCATTGAGTTCCATTAGGTTCTCATATTCAGCAGATTCTTCAACTTGTGATTTTGGAGTCTCTGGTGTTTCAGTCATGTTATACCTATTGTATTGTTATTTACAACTATTATACCATAATTAACTACTAAATGTCAACCGTTATTTCACCAGATTCTATTAAAATTTCTCTATTTTTTAGATGTGCCGCTTCAACATCTGCTTTCGCTTGACCTTCATAAGGAACTGCATGATGAGTTTCTACCATAACTTCTGTGTATAATCTGCCATCTGTCATTACAAAATCGCCCATAGTTCTACCATATTTTCCTGCTTTATCTCTGCGAGTTCTAATTATACAGTTTGAACCTTCTGGAATCAATGTATGTGCTTTGGCAGTGGCTGCCAATCCAAATATCTTTTCAACTTTATCTCTTGTTCTCTTTTCAGGTGTATCAATACCTGCTACACGAACTCTTTCTTTATATAACCAAATACCAAATCCTAAATCAATATTAACATCTACTGTGTCTCCATCAACTATACGTTGTATTGTACATTTGTACAAAAATGGGTCTTGAATGTGTTGTTGTTCTGCCATTACTTCTCCTTGTTTATATCCATTGTTTTTTCTTTATAAATTTCTCTAATAATCTTGCAACGTATTCGTGTCCACGTTGATTAAAATGTCCTGGGTCTCCCAAGTATGCGCCTGGATATTCAAAACTCATGCTATTAGTGATATGTATCTCTCCATTTTTATTAAAAAGATGAATATTATTGCCGCTGTAGTTACCCATTTGACCGCCGCCGTCACCGTCAGGAACAAAATAAGCAACTTTTATATTTCTACTCATCATAAGATTATGAAACAGAAAGTGATTATATTCAAATTTTTCTTCATCAAATTCCGATGATGTGAAAAAATCTTGTTTAAGTTTAAAAAACTTTTGTTCTTCATCATAGGTCTTGTGCCATGTGTGGGCGTCTAACTTCCATCTTATTATATCGCCATTATATTTCTGTTCTCTTATTTCAATTTTTTTATGTTCGTCAAATCGATAGTTTTCATTTGCTATATTGGCACTCCAAAACTCTTGTCTGTTCACATTTGTGTACTGAATTAATACAATATCATCTTTATCTATTTCATTGTTCATTACCATTTTAGTAATGACTCTCCAAATTCTGTAATTACTTCCACAACCTGCGCCATGATGAATATAATCAGCACCAATTTTTTCTGCTAATATTTCACCGTATACTCTTTCAACATCAGCACCAGTATAATCACTTACACTGCATCCGCCAACTATTACTTTCATTTTTTCTTACCAAATTCACCTAGCATCCCCTCATGTTTGATATGTTGTAATCTATCTTTCCATAACACTTCTTCACCAGATTTACTACTTGAACACATTTTCATATTATCAATATAGTTAGTCATGTAGTGGTCTGGTAGTTCTTTTCCAATTTCATAGAAAGAGAAACTTTCTCTTGCCGCGAATAACCAGAAACTATTGACTCCAAAGTTCAAACTATCTGGTTCTTGAAGATGACAGAATTTGCCATCATCTAGTAATTTAATTAATTTTCCACTATGAGCGTATCTATGTCTGTGTGTTCCTGTAGGTGGTACTAGAGCAACAACATCAGTTTCATTTACAACACGAGTATGTTTTATCTTATCACGCATTGTTCTAATACCATGTGAGTCAGTAACTTTGGGTTGACCAAATGTCACACATTCTCCAATATTAAAGTTCGCATGGTCCAGATACCAAGTAACTATTACTGCTACTGCGCCACCAAGACTGTGTCCTGTAACACATACTTTGTAGTCTTCTTCTAACCTAGATAGCAAATCATCAGCAATTATTTCTGCTGTTCTATGAAATCCTGTATGAAGATTGATACCTAATCTCTTACTCTTATCTTTAAAGAAATTAATATCTTGCATTGCATTATGGGAGTTTGCTGTGCCACGAATCGATACATAATGTGATTTTGTAGAATCGTCAGTCAATACAATATATCGAATTTCATTTATCTCGTTGACATAGATTTTAAAATCTTTTTCGTAAGTCGATTGGATTTTCTCTCTGCTTTTATAAACGTTAGCCGCTAAATCGGCATACCAGCGTAAATCTGCCCATCGAATCTTTTCGTCTGATTTTGTTTGTTTGAATTTTGCTTCTAGATTGTATTTCTTAATTAACCGTCTGCGTACTACGATTGCTAATTTAGATAAAATCCAGCCTTTAAGTAACCACCTAAGTGTAAAACCTATAATGAATGACATTTTGTATTCCTTACGTATATTATATTATATACGTATTTATACAAAATTAGTATTTCATAGGTTCATCGATTGGCATTTCACTAGGAAAATCTGAGTTTACTAAGTTATAAAGAGTTGCTACACCAAATCCAACTGCACCAACTGGAACTGTATCTTTCTCTGAACGATTCCATGCCATACCAGCAATATCTAAGTGTGCCCAAGGTGTCTTTTGGTCAACAAATCTGTATAGAAATTCAGCGGCTGTTGTCGAACCACCGTATGGACCACCAATATTCTGCATATCAGCAATCTTACTATCAGTCATCTTATTCCAATTTTGTCCCATTGGCATACGATAAAAACCTTCACCACCTTCTTTACCAGCATCCGTTATAACATCTGCCCACATAGTAGAGTTCGTAAATAGTCCTGCCATCTCGTGTCCTAGAGTTTGGACAATAGCACCTGTTAGTGTTGCCAAATCAACTATACATCTTGGACTATACTCATTCTGTACATAAGTTAATATATCTGCTAAAACCAAGCGGCCTTCTGCGTCTGTGTTAAGGTTTTCAACAGTTAATCCACTAAGTGAAGTAACTACATCACCTGGTTTAATTGCTGTGCCATCTGGCATATTCTCTACTAAACCTACAATGCCCACAACATTCTTTTTTAATTTGTGTTTTGCTATGGCATGCATTGCCCCAACTACTGCGGCACTACCACCCATATCATATTTCATATCGCCCATATTACGACCTGGTTTCAAACTAATACCACCAGTGTCAAATGTAACACCCTTACCTACTAAGGCGATAGGAGAATCACCATTTTTGCCATTCATATGTTCCATAACAACAACATAACTATCTCTTGCTGAACCTTGTCCAACACTCAATAGTAGACTTAAGCCCATTTCTTTTAGTTGTGCTTGATGATAAACTTTTACATTAACTCCTAAAGGCGACAATGTGTCATTAATTCTTTTGGCATATTCTGCCGGATATAAAACATTTCCAGGCTCTGATACTAAATCACGTGAAAAATATACACTCTCATGTAGAGTTTTTATTGTATCTATATCATCAACGTGAATTGTTGCGTAACTTGGATTATCTTTAGTTTTGTATTTAGAGAATGAATACTTCGACAACATAGCACCATCGTACACTTCTTTTGGCATTTCATCATCAAAATATACGTGTTCTACTTGTTCTTTGTATCTGTTATAATATTTACCACCAACATTTCTCCAATCGTTATCAGTGTCTTTGTCAGTTTTGATTACACAGATTGCTCGTGTATTGACTTTAGATGGATATGTCATCTCAGTTTCTAAATTATCTTTACTATCAATACCATTTGCTTGACACATAGTATCTAGTTGACCATTTAGTTTTTTATCCAAAGTTTTATATTCTGAAGAACCATAAAGGATAATTATTGCCGATTTTGATTCGTATGATTTGTTCATTCTATCTCTCCCTCATCTTTCCATATTATATGCTTATGTACTCTTCGATATTCATCTTTATATTCTGGATGAAATCCATAATACTCTGAACCTCTATGTCCTTTATGTGCTAATCTTACACTTCCAGGAAAACCTTCTACGTCTCCCTTGTGCCTTGGTATAAAGTGAACATGTGGCCACATCACAGATTGTCCTGCTGGCTCTCCCATATTCATACCAAAATGATATCCGTCAATCTGTCCTGTTTTTACCAAATTATCTCCATAAGCAATTGTTTCGCCTAGTGTTTTTGTTATGCATTCTGTTGTATTTAGTTTAGGAACGAATAATAAATGCCCTGGACACGCTGGCCACAAGTCAGGATATACTTTATAATGTTCTTCATCAATTATAACTTCTTGGTTATTTAACTCAAATGGAGTATCTTTAAACTCGCTAATCATTATTTCCACTCTTCCAAAATAGGAAGAATTTTACTTACTGTCTGTGCGGCTTTTGTACTCGCATCGTCAATAAACTCTTCAAATTGTAAGTGTGATTCTGCACCAGACAAATCACTTAACACTCTTACAATAACAAACGGGACATGCCACGCACAACATACTTGTGCTATAGCGGCGCCTTCCATTTCAATTGCATCTGCACCAAACTGTCCACGAAACATTTTTCTTGTACTTTCACAAGCCAAATATGTATCGCCTGTAAGAATACGACCAAACTTTGGTTCTAGTCCTATGACATTTACTAACGCATTTTTCAATCTACCTGGCATGACATATGCAACACCTTCGTCAGTGTCGTCTAGTGCTGGAAAACTTCCAGGAATAGAACTAATTAATTGTCCATTAACAATTGCACCATAATCATGTTGAATGAGTTCGTCAGCAATAATAATATCACCTTGTTGTAACTCTGGATTTAAGCCTCCTGCGACTCCACTAAATGCAATACTATCACATCCGAAATGTCCTAATAATAAACCTGTAGTCAATGCGGCGTTTACTTTACCTATTCCACATTCTGCGGCAATGACATCAATGCCATTCATCTTGCCAAACTTAAAAATTTTATTTACGATTATTTCTGTTCTTGGTTCGCTATCCCATTCTAATTTCGTGTATTCTTCTGGTATTGCTGAAATTACTCCTACTGCCATTTATGTTCCTTCTTTCGACTTAATTAGTTATTATCGCACAATCTATGCAATTAGTCAAGTGTTCTCGTGTATATTTAGTCTAAATTATATCTTAATTTTGGGTTGTCAATTAAGTCTTGTGTCTGTTTAGTAACGATGCCTGTCACTGCTAACATAGGTCGTTTATGTAGACTACAATTTGCTGTACCGTGGGGCATGTCTTTCCATTCCCACGTAATGATATCTCCAGCAGTCCAACGTTCACATATTTGATTACCGAAGATTAAAATCTGTCCTGGTTCCCAATCTTCTAATGCAACTAAGAAGCGTCTTGCTTCACCGCCGTTTGTTTCTTTTTCGTAATGTTTATCCATATGCATAGATACGACTTCACCAGTTACTTGAATATGTAGTTTGTGTCTACTACTTTCCATTCCTATAGTGTCAATCATCTGTTGCATTACAGGTCCAATTGTGTATGAACCTTGATACATTGATACCGCTGGGTCACCGCCAGCATCAATAATATCTTTTAATTCGTTTTGTGCAAGATTGCCTCTTGGGTCAGTCTTGCCGTGTTTGTGCCACCTGTTATTCCAGGTGACACTAGCCATAGTTTTGTATGCTTCTTCAAGTTCATCTTTCCAATCGCCTACAAATCTTCCGCATTTTTGATAAGATTCTGTATCTTTTATTGATTTATCGAAATGATAGTTTGATAGTTCTTTACCTAATTCCCAATTACTTTTCACAATCCTGTGTCCTTTATAAAATATATCCAAATCAACATAGGTATTATGATAGCAAATTGAGGAAGAAAATTAAGAATTATTGCTTTCTCATTCCACTTAAGACCAACGTATATCCAGCCACTTGCGGCAATCATTTGTAAAATACTATTCCAAGGCGTTATACCGGCAACATGTAAAACCATTGCTATCAGTATAAGTATCGCACTTGCGTATTTAATGATTACAACTGATGTATCTTGTTTCTTACTGTACATCTGTTTCATCGTGTGGTAAACTATTATCGTTCAATAGTCCATCCCTCTTTCGCTTGTCTAACCAACTATGTTCAACATTATGAACATATTTAGCATTCGGGTCTTTGTTAAGAATATAGTGAAGTCTTTCATCACTCGCATCTACAGGAATATCAAGCAAGGCATCTAGTGACTTCAGGTACTGATGCCTAAACAAGTATAAAAGTTCTACACTTAAAAACACGTGAGGATGTGCTGTTAAGTCTTCTACTTTGTTGAGAAAGTTGTGATAACTTTCTACTCCTCGTTTTCTTAATTGATTTTGTCCCATGATATTTTGGTCTCTACCAATAATACCAACTTGAACATTACCTACTTTACTAAGTTCGCTTAATACTTCTTTGTAGTTTGGATAAACAGTTTGCTTTTGTCCGTCAATGATATCTACATATGGTCCACTTACACTTAGTACCCAGTTCTCACTTAGCGACCAATCGTGTCCACTAATAGTTTCTGGATGTGACCAAATATCTTTAAACGGTGCCGCATCGTGGTTTATCCAATACTCTCTTAACAGGTCATCCCAACCCGAGACATCATCGTGCATAGATAATGCTTTTGAGAATAAGTGATTACCAGACCCTTGTGGCCCAGTAATCACTAATATATTTGACTTCATTAGTCTTCTTTCTTAAAGAAATCAGTGATAGTCTTAAGAATACCGCCTTCTTCCTCTTCTTCTACAACATCTACTGCATCAGCATTAAGAATACTTTCTTTGTATACTGCTTTGATGTTTAACGCATCGTTTGAGAATTCAACTAAGCCACGTAACGCATCTTCTGTAACAAATGACATTAGTGTATCTCTACGAGCATTACCTTCTTCACCAATAACCCATTCGTACTTACCAACTTTCTTTTGAATGGCTTTGATTGCTTGTGGGTCTTTAGACATTTCTAACAATGCTTTTTGTAGTAACTCTGCGTTAGGATTACCAGCGTTCACCCAAAATGCTTTTTGTAAAGCATCACGGAATGACTTAACTAGAACATATGCATCATACATTGGACCTGAAGGTGCTTCGCCCCATTTGGCTTCATATAAGATTTCCATTTGCTTTCCTGGATAGTTAACATCATCTGCGTGTGAACCATCTGCTTGTAGAATACCGTGATGGAACCAAAGTTCTGCATCTGGATTTTTAGCAATGTGCTTCTTGTATGCCGCAGGGTTTTCTCTGTCAACAGTTAGTTCGCCACGTTTAAATGCTAAACGTCTGTCACCACCGTTACCAAATCCTGGTACCCAGTTAACTTTTGATTTGAAACAAGTTGAGTATTCAGCAATTGAGTCTAGTTTACCACATAGTAATAGAGCCATACCCATTGCATCTGGAACACGACCTGACTTAGATGCAAATATAATGTTGTCTAAATCAGCATCAAGTCTTTTACCAACAATAATGTTTAAGTTCATCATACCAATTGATTCCCAATCAGCATAGTTGTAATCAACTTGTTCTTGTAAAAATGATACACCATTACCACCATGTGAAACCATAATGATAGTGTTATCAAATCTTAGTTCGTTTTGAAAGGCATTTACCGCTGGAATATCTCTAGCACCTGGAAAATTCCTAAGTTTTAGAGTATGCTCTGGCAAAAACCTTTGCAGTTCTTTAAGTACAATTTCTGTCCACACAGTAGTACCAGAACCTGGTTTCTGTGGCACAACAAATGTAAATGTTTCAGCAAGTGCTGATGTTGTAATACCTAGTGATAATACTAGGGCCATAAAGATTTTCTTCATTTTTCTTTCCTATTTTCCACATTAAAAAACTACTTAAAAGTGTGTGGTTCACCCTTAAGCATATTCTAGTTTACTTCTCTTAACTATACTGAATACTAACAGCATAATAACTACACTCATTATACCTAAAAACAGTGGTCGTGTTACTAGTGTGTCTACTGAGTAAATGAACCACATTTGTAGGGATAATGCCTCTATTTTCATTGCAAGTATAAATGCCATTAATAAGGCAGGTCTACTAAACTTGTACTTCTTCATAAACAATCCTAAACAAGTAGTAATACCTAATATAGCATAATCTTGCCATCCGCCTGTGTATTGAACACAAGCCCAGATGATAAATCCCACTAATAATGGGAAGTAATAAATGTAGGGAACATAAGTTATCTTTGCAATTTGCTTATTAAATGCTACACAAAGTATACCAGTAATTACTGTCGCCCACATAAATCCAAATGTTAAACTATCAAAGAACTTTATATCTGCGGCAATTTCTTGTGTCCCCAATTCGAAACCTAAGTATGCAAATAGTCCTAATAGTACTGCGGCAAAACTTGCTCCTGGTATGCCAAACAATACTGTTGGTATCATACTAGTTGCTTTTTGGGCATTGTTGCTTCCTTCTGGACCTACAACGCCTCTCATATTGCCATTACCAAATTCTTCTTCGGGATGACTTGCTACTGTTGAACCGTAACTCATCCAATCTCCCATTGCGCCACCTAATCCGGGTAGAAATCCTACAAAGGCGCCTATTGCACCACCGCGTAGTGCGTCCCATTTATATTTCCAAACTGCTTTAATACCTTCCCAAGTCTGATGCGTATGTGTTTCTTCGCCACTTAAAGTAGCAATAGAGTTACCTCTGCGCCAACCAGCAATGATTTCAGGAAAAGCAAATAGACCAGCAACTAGTGGCATAAGTTGTACACCATCACCTAGATATTCCCATCCCATAGTAAATCTGTCCATATTCGTTTCTGGGTCTGTGCCTATTAATCCTATTCCAATACCTACACAGATTGCTATGATACTTCTAAACCAAAATCTATTACTGACAAATCCAACACACGCCAAACTCAGTAAGATAAATGCCCATAATTCTGGTATGCCAAAATACATAATAAGTTTTGCATACTGAGGCAATAGGGCAAAAGTTAATGTACCCCAAAATAGTCCGTTTAATGTTGATGTTGTGATTGCGGCTGTTAATGCCTCTGTGGCTCTGCCTTGCTGTGCTAATGGATATCCATCGACCATTGTTGCCGCGGCTGAGTTTGCGCCTGGGATACCTAATAGTATTCCTGCGTATGTGTCACCTGTTGTACTAGATGCAACTACAGCCATACAGAAGATTACGCCCAAATATGGGTCGAAACCAAAGTAACTTATGAAACCAAACATTGCTACGAGTCCAGTAGTGGCTCCCGCACTTGGTATAAGTCCTATTATTAATCCGTAGAATGTACCTGCTAACAGGGTAAGAATTGCTGACATTGCCAATTTCCTATTAAATTTATATTAAAATGTTTAAGATTTTGAACATGCCTTAGCAACTCTGCTATACATGATTGAAGTGCAGTTCTGCACTAGTTTTATTTATCTTTTTTGTACGAACATGATATCACAATTGACAAGGGATGTCAACAGTTTTTAGTTGTTTTTGAATTATTTTTGAATATGCTTCTTCGAAACCTTCTTCCCATTCTGATAATGGTGCTCCGTCACAACCTGCTCGCCATACACGTTTAAAATATCCTTCGGCACAAGATAGCACTGTCGATTCTGACGTGTTAAAGTGTCCTTTGACCATCCAAAATAACCTGTATGCTTCTTTATGTGACATACGTATATTTACTCAATATACTGGTCGTTAGCGGAAACATAGGTTATTTTTTACGTAATACGAAATAAAACCTGTTATTATCGTCTTGTCGTAATGTTAAGACATCACATTTAAGATATTGTGCGGCGTTTGAAATGAAGACTGGGTCCCAGTCATAAAAATTAATCCATTTAGCCGCTGGTTTATCGTGTTGAATTCCTGGATTAACTCTGAAATATAAGAAACCACCCGACTTGACCATGCCTACTACATTTTCAAGTTCACCAAGTATCTTATCACTGCTACCAAAATTGATACTACCTAGACAGATAGCAACATCATATTCGACATCTGGTTTATAATCTAGTGTGTGAACACTAATATCTGCTCTATCATTATATGGGTCGATGCCAACTAGATTTTTAATCTTTCCTTTAAACTCATTATATCCACAACCGATATCAATTACGTTATCTGGATTCATTGCATTCACTTCATCAATGATTGCAAGTCCACTATACTTGAATTTCTTTGTTTCTGCTTGCCAGACTTTACCAAAGTAATTCTTTAATACTGCTCTATCGATTTGTTCTGCTAATGCATGGATTTCTGTATCATCGATTTTATTCAGTTCAATATCAAATACACCATTTACAACTTGGCAGTATGCGTGTGTATTTGCTTTTAGGCTTGGATTATTTTTAAGAATTCTATCTAGTTCGTTTAATATTTTTAAGTTCATTTTTGTTCTTTCCTAAATCCCCAATCAATAAGATATTTATGTCCACAATTTATACAAGGTCTTGGAACGGGTGTGATATATCTATATCCACATTGTAGACATTCCATGTCGTGTTCTATTTGTTTCATTGAAGTATGCGATGTTGCATCTTTGATTATGTAGTTGGCTCTAAAGACACAGATAGAGGATAGTTAGCAACCCTACTTGCTTTGACTGTTTCTTCTACTTTTTGTTCTGCAATTTCTAAATTATACATGCCTACGATAGCCTTTTCATCTGTGTGAATTTTGTGTGCTAAATCAGCCGCTGTATCTTTATCGTGGTTGAACAATCCCATTAGTATATCAACAACAAAATCAAACGGAGTCTTATCATCATTGTGCATTACAACATAATATTGCTTCGGTTCGCCTATTGCTAATAACGAATTATTAGATGACTGTATCTTTTCTTTTTCGTTACTTTCAATCATTACACTCTCCCATATACTATGTATTTATGCAAAAAGAGAGACCCACTAGAGTGAATCTCTCCTTTAATTATACTTCAACTAATAGTTAAAGTCAAGTGTTCTATTTGATTTTAATAGATTTGGGTTTCTTCTCTTCGGGAACAATGCGTTCTAGTGCGATGTAAAGCATACCATTTTCCATTTTGGCTTCTACTACTTCAACGTACTCTGCTAAAGACCAGTTTCTTACGAAACTGCGATTTGCAATACCTCTGTGTAAGTATTCAATTTCATCGTCTTTGGCTTCTACTTTCTCACCTGTTACAGTAAGAGTGCCTTCTTGTACATCGATTTTAATATCGTCACGTACAAAGCCAGCAAGTGCCAAAGTAATTTGGTACTTATCGTCACCGCTTTTTTCTACATTGTATGGGGGATATCCTGCGTTATTAATATTTTGAAAGTCTTCTACTAGTCTATCAAAACCTAAAAAACCTCTGTGGAAGTCGGGCAGGTTTAATGTTGTTACTCTTGTCATAATTTTTCTCCTTATATTAAGCAAGTTTTTTATAAATGAGACCCGTTAGGCATCTCGTAATATACAAACACTATTGTTCGTATACTATATATTTAGTCATTAATTCTGAAATTTCAAGTCTATAACCCGATTTTTTCTGAAAAAAGTACTAAATTCTTTGCTGGACCAACATCTTTTGGTAGTCCACCATGTTTTTCTATATATTCTCGTAGTACTGCTTTGTACCAATTCTGAGAATTATGATGTGCCAATTTATTGAAACGTGCTATTCCATGACTTGTTCCATCCATAGTTAGCAATGCTCTAGCGGACTCTTTCTGTAGAGTTCTTACATCTAGTGTTTCAAGTATTTCAATTGACATTAATACAATCTTTTCTTATGTAATTTATTCTTTGCTTGTTCACGTCTAGTTCGTTGCTTGGCTGCCGCTTTCATTTTCTTCTTCTTTTCAGTAGGCTTAATGAATGCTTGTCGTTCTCTAACTTCTTGTACTGTGCCTGCATCTGAACATTTTCTTTTCCAAAGTCTTAATGCTCTTTCAAAGTTATCATGTTGTACTTCTACGTGAGTTCCTATTGGCCTTTCTCTACCAGTTTTCTGTTTCTTTGCTACAAATTTACCCATCTTTAAATAAAACTCCTATTATTCTGTTTCCGTTTAATGCTAAATTTGAATCGTATTTAAAATTCACTAAATGCGTTTCTATTGCTTCTTTAAAAAATTTAAAAACATCTGACTTGTTTGCATTTTCTCTACCACGCATCTGGATTGTTATTTTTACTTTTGCTCCATTATCTAAAAACTCTTGTGCGTGTTTCATTTTGATAATCAAGTCGTGTTCGCCTATATTAGGCTTAAACTTTATTTCTTTCGTATCAATTCGTGCCGCTCTGGCTTTTTTAGCCATTTCTTTTTCATTCTTTTGTTGCTCGTATCTATACTTATTCAACTCAACAATTCTAGCAACAGGCGGCTCTGCCTTTTCTACAATCAATATTAAGTCTAAATTTTCTGCATCTGCTAGAGCCAATGCTTCATTCTTGCTCATTACTCCTAGTGCAGTTCTATCAGAACCTATTACTCGCAACGTATCAAATTTTATTTGATGATTATATACAATCTTATCTTTTCGATTGTCTTTATAAAACTTACCCATCTACTTTTTGTTCTGTCTCCTTGGCGTCTTCTTCTTTATAAACCAGTATTGGTTTATCGGTCTCGCCTGAAATAAAGTCTTTAGTAATGATAACTTTTATAAGTCCATTCTGTGCAAGTTTTGGAAGTTTAAATTGAGTCTTTAATAATGACTTCTCTATTACACTTCTTAATCCTCTTGCACCCGTTGTATCTTCATGTGCTATATTGGCAATTGCTTGTAAAGCCTCATCACCAACTTCTAATTCTACATTGTCTAAAGAGAATAGTGTCTTAAATTGCGAAATTACACTGTTCTTTGGTTCAATAAGAATTCTAACTAATTCTTCTTGTGTTAATTCATCAAGTCCAACTATAATTGGAAATCTACCCATAAACTCTGGAATCAATCCATATTTGAGAAGGTCTTGCGTTCTTATGTGTTCTCTAGTACTACATTCACAACTTCCTTTTTGCTTGGCACTAAAACCAATCCCAGGACTTGTATTAACTCTATTTTCTACAATCTTGTCAATGCCTACGAATGCACCACCAACAATGAATAGAATCTTTCTAGTGTCTACTTCAATCATCTCTTGGTTAGGATGTTTACGACCCCCGCCAGGTGGGACACGAACAACTGTACCTTCTACAATTTTAAGTAATGCTTGTTGAACACCTTCACCAGAAACGTCTTTTGTGATTGATAAGTTTTCACCTTTCTTGGCTTTCTTATCAATCTCATCGATATAAACGATGCCACGTTCTGCTTTTTCAACATCAAAATCTGATGCAATCAACAATCGTTGTACTACATTCTCTACGTCTTCACCAACGTAACCACTTTCAGTTAAAGTAGTTGCATCGATTTGAGCAAATGGTACATCAAGGAACTTTGCAATAGTTTTACCTATCAAAGTTTTACCTGTACCACTAGGTCCAAAACATAAGATATTAGATTTATCTAATTCAACTCCTGTATCTGGTGCATTTATACGTTTATAGTGGTTATAAACGGCAACTGATACAACTTCTTTTGCTTCGTTTTGACCAATAACATGATTGTCCAAATGCTCTTTGATTTCTTCAGGAGTGGTAGAAATAGATGAATAATCTTGTTTCTCTTCTTTTTTTACCTCATGAATAATATCATGGCATAAATCAATACATTCATTACAAATGTAATTATTCGGTCCAGCAATTAATGTTTTAATGTCGTTCTTAGGTTTCCCGCAAAACGAACATTTAAATTCTTTATTTTCTGCCAATTAAGCCTCTTTATTTTTTGTCTTTAATGTTGTCTAACCAACCATCTTGTTTGATTGCTTGAGTATTTATCTCTCTTTCAATCTCTTTCTTAACTTCTTCAACTTGTTCTGGAGTCAATTCTTCTTCGATTTCTTCTTCGATTTCTTCTTCGTTTTCTTCATCAATCTCGGCATCATCTAAAACTACACCGATATTTTCGTCAATTTCCTCTTTGACTTTGATATCTTCAACGTCAATATGAACAGTTACACCAGACGGAGCGATATCTATTACTTCTTCTTTAGTAATATTATCGCTTATTTCGGGTGAAAAGTCAAGTGGTTTTTTTACTTTTTTTTTTTGAAAGAAACTTTATCAAAAATTTCTTCCTGTCTGCCACCAGAGTTTCGGTGGGTGAAACTGTAGTTTGCGGCGAGTAAAAGTAAAACGGCTAGTGGGTCGAATACAAAAATGAATACAATGATAAGCCATCTTACTGCTTGGTCAATTGTATCTCCTTCAGTGTCACCATACACCATCTCTGCAATGTATTTGATGGGCCCAATCTCAGTTTCAATTTGTCTAATCTCTCTTTCTAATTCAAACTTTTGGTCTATTAGTCCATCAATTGCGTCATTGTTATTATTAATTTTTAACTGTAATGCCTCAATCTCAACTGAGTTGTCAATCTGTGCGACATTCACTAATTCGTTTCTTAGTCGGTCAAGAATGATTAAAGAACCAGCAACTTCTCTATCTGCTTTCTCACGTAATCTTTTGATTTCATTTCTAGCAGAAGAAATTACAGGAGATTCGACTCCTCTTGCTTCTTCAATCTTTACTAGTAATTCCATCTTACGTTCGTTAACAGACTGAGTATCTGTTCCTCTTAATTTAGTTACCATGTTACTAAGTCTAATACGTTCTTGTTTGTATTGTCTTTCAAAGTCTTTGCGAACATCTGCAATCTTTGTTCCTAGTTCAGTTAACTTTAAGTTATTTGCTTCATTCCATTCTTTAATAACTTCTGAATTTCTCCAGTAACCCCAAGGAATACCAACTACTTGTTGTGCTTTCTTTAAGTCTTCTTGTGTTCCAGATTTTGACATCTCTTTAAATGTAGCAATGTCTGATTTGATTTTATCAATCTGGTCCTGGAATGGTTTTACTGCGTAATCATAACTTGTTGTATCTTTGCCAACGTTAGTAATATCATTCTCGTACTTCTTAGCCTGTTCTTCAAGTTTGACAATCTCATTATCTAAGTTGTCCATTTGGTCTAGATAAGGTCTTACCTTATCATCATCTTTTTCTAATTCTGTAGTAATGATTAAATTCTGTTCATCAATAGCAGGCTGAATTCGGACCATAACATTGTCCATTCTTTCTTCTTCTGTATCAATTTGTGCTTGTACTTTTGAAGTATCTGTTTCACCCTCATTGTCTAATTTTATAATTTTTTCTTCAAGTCTATCTGTTGTTACTTCGTATCTATCCATGTCCTGTACGATACGTTCAATACGAGCAGTATTTTCTTCACTATCAGCCGCCTGTTCTAAGTGTGCTTTTGATAAGAAACCAAAAATACCCATTGATGTAATGAGCATTAGGATTACTACTGCAATTGTAAGATAAGATTTTAAAAGAAATGGTGCCCTATTCCAGTTGCGATATACCCATGATGCTGATACTAGTTTACCAACTTCTAGTGCTACTGCCATAATGGCAACTGCTATTGCTGATGCAGTAAAAATAGCCATAAGACCAGCAACTGAAAACCAAGCGGCAATTGCCGCAATTGTAATGGCGGTTATAAATGTAATTATTGGAAATAACATAATAATCCTCCTCTATAATGTGTAAAAAAAGCCTCTAAAAAGAGGCTTTTGTTTCTCTCATACTGTATTTATGAGATATTATAGTGAAATTGTATTATCAGTTATAATAAGTAAGTACTTAATTCAAAGTTAGAGTCATTCTAACTGGTACAGATTGACCAACTCTATATGACCTATGTGTTACGAAAGTATGTATCATACCTTCATATAACTCAACGGTAGTTTCATAACCAACTACAACAGATTCCGTAACTCTTATATATGTTACTTCACATTGTTGAACTTGTTTGTAACCTACAATTTGAGTACCTTTCTTTTTAGCATTCTCTTCGGCCGCTTTTGCACCGATAATTGCACCAAATATAGTAGCGGCATCATTACCCTTGCCTTTACCTACTTGATTACCTAGAACACCACCAATAATAGCACCAGTAATTGCATCAGCGGCAGTTGGCTGACCACCACCATAGATAGGAACATCTACAATAGTACATGACTCTTGTGGAACATTCTTAACTTGGTCTTGCATAATAGCATTACTTGAAATTACTGTACCATCAATGGTAGCAGTGGCATTTGATGCCATAACGTTAGTTGTAAACACACTCATCGTTAAAGCGATTATAGTTACGATATATTTCATTTTAACTCCTTTTTTATTGTTATTATTAATTATAGCACAAAAGCGATATCTGTCAAGTTTTTAATCTTCCCAATCATCGTCAATATTGTCTTGCCACATAGTGGATTCGTGCTTATCCTTTACTTCTTCTAGTGGTGCCATTTTTAGTAGTTGTCTACGTTCTAAATCACGTTCCAGTTGTTCTACTAACTTCCACATGCCCTTTTCTTTAGCCTCTTCTATCGATAAAATTAAACTCATTTAATTGTCTCCTTTCGTAAGCCATTAAAGGCTCTATCCTCTTCTGTTATTATATCACCGCATAGTTTAGCGGCCATCTCTTGTCTCGCCTTTTTTATATTTACATCTTGTGCGATGGCCTGCTCATAATGACGAATCGTCAGGCTATCCTTGAGTATTCTCTCGGATATAAATCCACATTCATACCAATCTTGGAGCATATCCTCAAATGGTATATTTCCACCACTGCCTTCTGTATGTTTTTCATCAGCCAGCCAACGTTGGACTTTAAATTCTTTCATTCGGTCTTGAAACCTTTTACTGCCAGAATATTCTTCCACTAATAAATTAAGAGCGGTATCTGACATATCATCCGTATATGAATCCTGGTAGAGAAGTTTTAAAACTTCTCTATCATTTCCAGTCCAGGTTCTATCAATTCCAAATCGTTCTTTTAACATATTTTAATCGTCATTATGCTACTTTCTTTAACATAGAAGCAGGGACATTCCATCGTCCTTTCACACCACAATCAACAGTGACGTTCTTAATCTTTACTTTCATCACAGTACCTTCAACCTTAATACCGCCACGACCCACAAATGATACAGTATCACCTTTTATCAGGCTTCGCATTATATCTTTGCCTAAAAATGTTCTCTGTAAATTCATACGTTCGTTAACCATCTTAATATCCTCTAAAGACATCTTAGATACAAGTGAATTGATTTTTTCCATTTCAGTTACATTTAACATAATTAACTCCTCTTTTATTAAATATACTATTATTATACCACAAAACCGTATTTTGTCAAGTTTTATGCTACTGCTTCTAACTTGAACTCAGCGAATCCACACTCTGGGAATGTATCAGTGAAGAGTGAAATAGCATATAAGATACTTCTCTCTGCTGATTCTTCATCTACGTTGCCAAAGTGAGCCAGCATAAGTGGTATCGCTTTAGATATTACTTCACTTTTTTTCATTGCTCGTCCATCGGCAAACATAGTTGTAAAAATTGAGTTAAGTGCCATATCAGTGAACACTTTAGTAGTCAAAGACCCAGGAAAAGTGTGCATCTTTAATTCCTTACCATTCTTTCCTGTCTTAGGAATAGCGCCGTGATGAACCATCAACTCTAACATGCCGATAGGTTTAAATCTTAACATATTATCTTTCTTCATAATGTACTCCTCTTTTATTAAATGAACTACTATTATAGCACAAATACGAAATCTGTCAAGTTTTTACGATTTTTTGAGTTTATATTCGAAATTTTGAGTGGTGGCGTTGATATTAATCAATTTTGCACCATTTCTTATGTGGAAGTGTGTGGCCATAGGTGTTAATGGCGATAAGGTGACTACCTTGGTGACATTTGTGTTTTCTTTGAGATAATCCTTCAGTTTCGTCATAATCTCTCTACCAGCCCCTCTTTTGCGACTCCAGACAGTATATGCGACTGCTATATCAAATTCATCTTTATAATGAGAATTCTGACTTATTAAGTCTAATTCTCGTTCAGATTGTGGGATATCGTTACAATATGCGATACAAATGACACCTTCTATCGTATCTTCGTACTTCAATCCGTATATCTTCCGACCGTAACTTGTTCTGAACTCTAAGTCTAATCCTGGTCGAACTGGGTCTTCACTGACATCAATATCTGTCAATTCAACTAATTCTGTACCTTTTACCCAATGGAAGAAGTCATCCATCCTCACTCTAAATGTTTTCATCAATATCTAGTTCTCTCGTTAATCTTTGTCGAATTGGTCTAATAATGGGGTTTTGTCTTCTGTATATCCCTCTTTGGGATTAAATTTGTCTGCATCTGGTAATGGGTCTATCTGCTCAACAATGACCGGCCATACCTGTGACATCTTGTCATTTATATCTAAAAGTCTTTGTGTGAATTTTGGATGATTATCCGCTATAATGGCATCTGCTGGACACTCAGGTTCGCAAACACCACAATCTATGCATTCATCAGGATTGATAACCAGCATATTTTCGCCTTCATAGAAGCAGTCTACTGGACACACTTCTACACAGTCTGTATATTTACATTTTATACAATCTTGTGTGACTACGTACGCCATCTCATCTACTCCTCATCTAAATATTTACCGGTGTTCTTACTCTCTTTTTTTCTATCCAAATATACCTTACTTCTAAATTTAGGTGTACGAAGAGCGTGTGCAACAGGATTTCTGTTATTAATTTTTGGTTTCCTATTTCTTTTTTTACTTTTTTTACTTTTCATAATTCTCTCTTAACAAATAACGCCATTCTAGATATATTATAACCTATTTTGGCGTTATTGTCAAGATTTGAGAATTAACCTTTTGTTAAAATTTGGTAACCACCATAAGCAATAGCGGCATAAGCGGCATAAGTAACCCAGCCACCTAGAAATAGTATAATCAATCCAACAGCAACTAAACCTAGTCCGCCGTGAGATGCTTTTTCTTTCATTCTATCTGCAAAAAATTCCATAATTGTATCTCCTGTTATTTTAAGATTCTTGGCGCAAGAATAACTCGTGCGCCATGAATATAGTAAATTAGGCAATATTTTTTTTTAATAAAAAGTGCCCACAAAATGCCGAGGGTAATTAGGCCTATAATGCCTTGAGACCCTAAGTCGGCAATGATAGCCGAGATGTTATTGATAACACCTAAAGATAGAAATGGAACGGTTGAACCGAATACCACTTCTAAGACTATGCTTAGTCCGATTAAACTTACTGCAATTGTTTGTACAGAAGCAATCGAGTCAGTAATAGTTTTAAACATATGCATGTTCTCCTATTTCTGTGACTCTATATCCATCATGGATATAAAGACAATGGGGCTTTACTTTACCACCATTATATTAGGCATTTACTGCCAATATTGTACCAATTATAGTACATATCGACTATGATGTCAATGCCTAAAACTCTAATTCTTATATTTCTTCTTTATAAAATTCCCTATTAATTCTGCTACTTCATGGTGGCCCTCAATATTCCAATGACCATCATTAGTCTGGTAGTAATTAGTATCACCTGGTGATGAAAAATCACCATGCTCTAACTTTGCTTTACTATTTATGTATTCTACGATGTTTCTATTACCCTCTAATTCATCAATACCTATGTGGCAGAGCATTGGAGATTTATCGACTAATTCTTGATGGTAAAACTTTAGAAAATTTAAAGATTCTTCATCAGTTGATATCGGACTTATATCAAACTGGTCTATGTATTTTATTGGATTATCTCTTAATATACGATAATCCATATCATTCAGACCATCGAATGTCACATATGGAACATTATAATTAGATAACATATAATATAACATTCGTCTGTCTTTGACATGATTGTACACGTCTTGTACACTATTTCTGAAAAAAGTATAATTATGGTCTATACTTTTAGAATCTATGCCTGTGAAATAATTCTTTGTGAACTCTGTTCTGGGTGTTATATCCGCTATCTGATATCTTGGTTCATTATTTACCTTAAGAAACTGAACATATCTATGAGTATGAGTAAAATTGAATAAAACAAATATTTTTGATATTGAATTTGAATGTAAGAATTGTTCTAATAACATCAATTGCTTTTCGTTAGAAGAGCCCATTACTCCAAAATTCAAATTATCTTTGAATCCCATTCTGTCGGCAATAACTTGAGTATATGAGTTTCGATTACAGTCAGATTTATATTTCTTTTGTGCTGGTCGAATATCATCAATATTGGACTCAATATTTGGAACTGTCTCCTGACCAAAGGTGAAACTATCACCGAAACTAACTAAGGTATATTCAGAAAAGTTCATTAGAGAGTATCAAATGTGACGCCATTAAGATGGTCACATTCGTGTTGAAATGCTTGTGCCCATACTCCAACAAATGTTGTTGACTTTCTCTCTCCTTGTAGATTTGTAAATGTTCCTATGATACTATTGGGTCTAGTGATTTTTAATTCTAGTCCAGGAAAACTAACACATCCTTCTAAGAACTCTTCATCTTCGCTATTTTCTGCTATTGACCACTCTGGATTTATGCATACTACGAATCCAGTATCTTTATGACCTATTATCATTAAACTAGTGTTCTCACCAACTTGTGGCGCGGCAAGACCAATTGCATCTTTTTCTTGCATTGTTACAATCATATCGTATACTAACTTCTCAGAATGCTCTGAAAGGATGTGTTCGTCACACTTAGTTTTTAATATCTTGTCATCTTTATCAACTAATTTCATAATTCTTCCTTATTAATATTCTACTGTATTTATCGGGTTTTTAATTGATTATACAAACCTGGTGCAAACTTTTGTATAACTGACATGTTTTTGTCATGATATTCTCTAAATTCTGCTATAATATTCGTTTTATTTTCTTCAAAATATTCTTCATTATCAAAAAAATCATATATTTTTCTTATTTCATCTTCATTATTTTCAAAGAATATCTTTCTATAACTGACTTTATCGTCAGAAAGACTAACACTCATATTAGAAAACAAATCGTCCATCTGCTCAAACTTTAATTCAATCTCATCAATAGATTTTCCATTGCTAGACTTTAAATCCTGTAATCCAGCACAAAACATATCTGCCTCTACATCTAATTCCATTGCTAATGTTTTAAAATTCTCTGGTAGTTTTATTCTAGGAGAAATTCCTAAGAATGGATGGCTATGTGTTATTAGAAATGTGTCCCAATTCTTTTCTTGGCATCTCTTAAAATAGTATTCTCTGGACGTTGCAAAACAATCTTGTACCTGATGTATCATGTTTATTACTTCTATAGGATATTCTGTATCTTTCCATTTTGATTTCTCAAAATCCATAAAAGCGAAAAAATCAAAAGTCCAATAAGACCAATCTTCTGTCCACAATTTATCTATATTTCTTATGACCCTTTCTCTGTTCTCGGACTCAAAATTTGATTGATTTGTATAATTCTTGTTAATCCACAGATGTAATTCTGTTAGTACTGTCTTTATTTTTTCAGGAGAACTTATTGCTAAACCTTTGGGTTGGGGTCTCCATGTCCATTCTGCTGGAGTTTTTGCTCTATGATAAAAGAACTCATTAACCGAAGAGTCTGCCTTATATATTTCTATTTTTTTAGTTTTATCATCTGCCCACAGACACTTACTTGCTAAAAAATTACTACCTGCTCCTTCTTGTATATAAAATTCTCTAAACTCTGACACGTTATTTTCTTTTAAATATTTCTTCAAACATAGCATTTAGTCCAGGAACTATCTTAATTTCTGGTGACCAATGTAATAAGTTTTTAGTCTTACTAATATCTGCTAACGTCTCTGGTGCATATCCTCTTGGTTTATCTACATTGATTGCTTCTAAGTCTGGTGCATGTTTTCTTAATATTTCAACAACTGCATTGACTGATATATTATTTCCAGTACCTACATTGAACGTATCATTCTTAACTTTACTTTCCATACTGGCAATACATGCCCTCGCAACATCTGATACATGAATGTAATCTCTTTTGTATTCTCCATCACCATGAATAGTTACTGGCTCACCATTTTTAACCATTTGGGCAAACTTTCCAAACAATAAAGAAGTTGGCTGATTTTCTGAATACACAGTAAAGAATCGTAAGATGTTATAGTTCAAACCAAACATAATCTTGTATTGCTTACATAGATGTTCGCCAAATAATTTTGACATTGCGTAATAATTGAGTGGGTCTGGTTTATGAGTTGGTTTATTAGGTGCTGTATTGTTTCCATAAACTGAACTAGAACCAGCATATACAAACTTCTTAACACCAACTGCACTAGCGGCCGTTAATATGTTTCTTGTTCCTGTTACATTACTATCAAAGTATTCATCAGGATTAATAAAACTTTCTGGTATTCTGGCTTTGGCTGCCAGGTGAATAATATAATCTTGCCCTGCACAAGCCATCACACATCTTGCGGCATTTGATAAGTCTCCCTTAATATACTTAACATGTTCTAATCCTACAGGTTTGTCTGCTCTATCTAAAATAGTTATATCATAACCTTTTTGATGTAACTGCTTTACTAATTCTGTACCAATAAATCCTGTTCCGCCAGTTACTAATACTTTACCCTTTGATTGCATCTATTATCTCCCTTGGAACTCTTTGTAATTTTCGTGTATCTCTATCTACTAAACTAAATGAAAGTGTGCCACTTGCGGCTATCTCTGATTCAGTACTCTCGCTTTTTCTATAATGTAGTTCAACCTCAACAGTAATATTTCCTACTGAGATGTCAATGCATTCTGCGTATGCTTCAATAAATCCAAATGGCATTATAGCACTATGAAATTTTACTGATGATGAACTAGTAGCGGCGGCTGTATCACCCATCTTGCTGGTTACATTTTCATTTATCCAGGTAAGTCCTGCTCTATCTAGTATATCAAATATCCATCCACCATAAACAGTACCATGTCCATTAACCATAGCACCGCCAGTGTATAATTTGTATACTAATGATTTCATTTAAACAGGAGTAGGCGGGTCAAGTTTTTCACCACCTTTAAATAGAAATTCTTCTCTGCGTTCTGCTAAGAATTCTCTTGCCTTTGAGTCCATCATATTTAATTGATTTTCATTGATAAACATAGTTTGCATTTCAAGCCATTCGTACCATGCTTGTTCAGATATGCTTTCTAAGATTTTATCACCATCGGGACCAGGAAATGGTGCTGATTGTAATGCAGGTAGTTCTTTACCATATTTGGCACATATAACTGTTCTCATTAAGTATTCTCCATAATAGTGTTTTATTTAATTATAGCATATCTGGAATCAATATGCAACAGTAAAATTACTTAAAATATAAGTTATACTATGAGATTTGAGCCTACTTTTTCATTTGAGACTTGTTTACACTCAAATACATCTAATAATGTATCACCATGCATTGTATACAGTTTTACTTTATAACCCCAAAGTTTCTGTACATGTGATAAAACTTGATTTGCTGTTTTTTCGTCTAATCTCTTTCCTTTATAACTTTCATGTAATAAAGTCAAGTCACGTGTATCTCTAATATCAGCATTTGTTATTTGAATATCAGGTATCATAGCGGCTGTTTCATAAGTAGAACTTAAATTCTTGCGAATCTTTTTATATCCTCTGTCATCGTGTATTGATGTAACCCTATAATCATCATAATGAACCTCATCATGCAAATTGAACATCTTTTGGTCACGAATAACTTTAGGTCCTAGAAATTGCAGAATAGCACTCTCGTCACGGTAATTAGCGGCAATATCTCTAATCGTAACACGCCAATCTGTGTCTACTAGATGAGGAAACCAATGTTTATCTTCATCATCTGGCTCTGTACATACTCGTTGAATATCTTTCAGTATAGCAAAGCCTAGTGCGTATGGATTGAATCCACCATAATTAGGTGAATCAAACGATGGTTGATTTAATACTGCACTATGTAATCTAAAGAATTCAATCATAGCACCATCATCAACTTTACCTTGGTCATACAACTTATTAAAGATATAGTGATGTGTAAAACTTGCAAAGCCTTCATTCATTACTTTTGTTTGATATTGAGGATAAAAATACTGTGCTACTCGTCTAACAATTCTACATAGTTCACGTTGCCATGATGTCAAAACTGGAGAGTGCTTTTCTAAGAAATATAATAAGTTTTCTTCTGGCTCTGATGGCCAGTTCTTTTCCTCTTTTTTCTCTTCTTTTTTAGATTCTGGTAATGTACGCCATAAGTCATTTACTTGTGACTGTAAGTATTCACTTCTTGTGCGTTGTTGTTCTGCTTCTTCACGTGCAGATATCTTGTTAGGTCGTTTATACTTATTGATACTTTGATATTGAATGGCATGACATGCATCTAATGTTTCTTCTACTGCATCTACACCATACTTTTCTTCACACTCTCTTATATATCGTTTAGCAAACAACAAGTAATCTACGATAGCATCAGGTGATGTCCATTGTTTAAACAGATAATTGTTCTTAAAGAAGTGATTATGTCCAAAGGCCGCATGAGCAATCACAAGAGATTGTGTTGTCATAGAGTTTTCTTCCATAAGATAGTTGATGCAAGGATTAGAGTTAATTACTAACTCATATGCTAATCCCATCTGCCCTGCACTATACTGTTTTTGATTCGAAATGAAACTTTTACCGAAACTCCAATGATTGTACATCAATGGCATACCAACACTTGAGTATGCATCTAGCATTTGCTCTACTGTAATGATTTCAATCTGATTAGGGAAACAATCAAGACCCATATCGTTAACTGCAATTTCTTCACATGCATCCATCATACGATATAGTTTATCGAAATTCCAACTAGAACCTGTGTATATTAAATTACTCATCTTTTCCCTTGATTTTAAATATTTCTCTAAACACTGGATATATATCTGAACTATCTTCTATATGCTTGGTTACCATATTCTTATTCTTTGCTTGTAATGATACATATTCTTGTAGTAAGTTTCCACTATTGTAATAACCATGTCGCTTTTGGCCTACTTGAATATAACTAAAATATTGAGTTATAGGTAATATATCATTAGCAATAATATTCTTAAGTTCTTCATTGTCGTTGTCAAAATTATCACCATCACTTGCTTGAGCGAAGTATATATTCCATTCATTTGGCGAATATCGGTCATCAACAATTTCTTTAGAAAGTTTGAATGCACTTGATACTATTGTACCGCCATTTTCTTTATTATTAAAGAAATCTTCTTCAGTACACTCAGTTGCTAATATATGATGTCGTATGAATACACACTCTACTCTTTTATACTTCCGAGATACAAATAGATTAAGTAACATAAAGAAACGCTTTGCTAAGTCTTTGTGTTGTTCTGTCATACTTGCACTCACATCCATAATAAAGAATACGACTGCTTGTGAAATTGGTGCTGGTTTTTTACTGAAATTGTTATATCGTAAATCTACTGGGTCTACAAATGAAATAGCATTTGCTCTGATACGCAACTTACTAATTTCTTCTTCAATCTCAACTCTACGTTCTTTGTCTTTACAGGTTTCTAATTCTGCTTCTAATTCTTTAATCTTTTTTAGTTTTGGTGATTTTAAAGCAATCTTACGACCAATAGAATTGACCATACTTTTCTCTAAATTCATTTGTGCTGGATTACCATCATTGGTATAACCACTACGAGTGAGTTCAAATCTTTCGACTGCTTTGTTTTCTTTAGAAATCATGTGAGGTAGTTCTAGGTCTTCGAACAAGATATTGACAAATTCATCATTGCTTAATGCAAAGCCAAACTCATCTTCGCCTATGCCTTCATTACTTGCTTCGCTCTCACCACCGCCTTTGCCCTGTCCACTTTTTGGCTTCTGTAGTAAATCGCCCTCGACAAAATCTTTATTGCCTGGAAGAACAATATCACGTGAGCCTGTTTGTGGATTATGACCGAATTGAGGTTCATCAATACCCTTTCGAGTAATGACTACATCTTGTGCATCGCTAGAACCTTTGATGCTACGTTTACCTAAAGTATCATGTATACTTTTACGTATTTCTTTTTTAGTTCTTTTGATAAATTTTTGTCGATTGTCAGAGGACTTTGAACCTGGATTCTTTCTTCTGTCAATAATTGTATTTGCCATGAAAGCCTTCCTCTAGTTAGACTTCTGTACTCGCATATACCATTCAACTAATCGTTTAACTTGTCTTGTTGTGTAACCCTTTGCTACCATTCTATCAATGAAATCATCATGTTTAGATTGGTCTTCTTTTGATTTCTTACTACCAAATGAAATCACTGGAAGCAATTCTTCTGTTCCTGCAAACATTTTGTGTTCAATCACTTCTTTCATCTTCTCATAAGAAGTCCAAGGTGGGTTTCTACCTTCATAGTTACTTCTTGCACGTAATACCCAATTCACAACCTCATTTCTAAAGTCTTTTGGATTGGCAATACCTGCAGGCTTTTCAATCTTCTCAAGTTCTTCATTAAGAATAGAACGGTCAAACAAATTACCAGTGTCAGCATCTTTATAATCAATGTTCTGAATCCAGTGGTCAGCATAATCTAAGTATCTATCAAATAGATTTTGTCCATATTCGTTATAACTCTCTAAGTATGCTTTCTGAATTTCTTTTCCTACTTGTTCACCGTACTTAACACTTAGATGTTCTTTAATAAATCCAAGTAACTCATTTTCCGTTTCTTCTGGAAATTGTTCACGTTTGATTGCAGTTTCTAATACATACATTAGATGAACTGGGTCTGCCGCAATTTCTTCTGGGTCAAAGTTGAATGTCTGTGAAAGAATTTTGAATGCAAAACGAGTACTCATTCCATTCATTCCTTCATCTACACCTGCGACATCTTTATACTCTTGCATTGACTTTGCTTTGGGGTCTATGTCATGTAAGTTTTCACCGTCATAGACTCTCATCTTGGCTGCCAAGTTTGAGTTTTTATGTTCTTTTAGTCTCGAAAGGACTGAGAATTGTGACAACAAATCTAAAGTATGAGGCGCACATTTACTACTGTCTAGTCCTGACGAATTTAGCATCTTCTTATAGATAGATGTTTCTTCGGTGGCACGTAAACAATATGGCACTTTAACAATGTATACTCTGTCTAAGAATGCTTCGTTGTTCTTATTGTTTCTGAATGTTTCCCATTCACTTTCGTTTGAGTGAGCAACTACAATACCACTAAATGGAATTGCTGAAATACCTTCAGTTCCCATGTAGTTTCCTTCTTGCGTTGCTGTTAGTAGTGGATGCAAGACTTTGATTGGTGCCTTAAACATCTCTACGAATTCCATGATACCTTGATTACCTCGACATAATGCACCAGAGAATGCGTATGAATCTGGGTCATTTTGTGAGAAGTATTCTAATTTACGAATATCAGTTTTACCAACTAATGCTGAAATATCTTGGTTATTGTCATCACCTGGTTCAGTCTTCATAATACCTATTTGCTTCAACTTAGATGGGTACATTTTCACAACACTAAATTTTGAAATGTCGCCTTCATATTCATCTAATCTTTTTACTGCCCATGGAGACAATAGTCCAGTTAAATAACGTGATGGAATATCAAATTCTTTTTTAGCATCTGCACCAAACTCTTTAGGGTCAAATAGTCCTAGTGGTGATTCAAATACTGGTGAGATTTCATTTCCTGCTTTAAGTACATAAATTGGGTGCTTTTGCATTAACTCTTTTAGGCGTTCTGCTAATGATGATTTACCACCACCAACTGGTCCTAATAGATATAATACTTGTTTCTTTTCTTCAAGACCTTGTGCTGATTGTCTGAAATAAGCAACTAGTCTTTCAATTGCTTCTTCCATGCCGTAAAAGTCTTCAAATGCTGGATAAACTTTAATTGTACGATTTAAAAAGATACGACTCAATCTAGCATCATTACTCGTATCAACAACATCAGGTTCTCCAATAGCATCCAGTAATCTTTCGGCTGCTGATGCATATGCTAAAGAATCTTCCTTACACAATGTAAGATAATCAGAAAGTGACATCTCCTCGTGTTCTTTACTTGCATATGATTTTTCAAACTTTTTAATTAATCCCATTTTACGTCCTCTATTATTATATCTTATTACAGTAGTTATGCTTTTAAATCTCCGTCTTTTGGAGTAGACGAATAAAACATTTTACTCACATTACCATTGAAAGTGTAGTGTCCTACATGGTCTAGTTTAACTAACGGGTCTAACCATATATCACCACCAAGTTTTTGCCATCTACGACAAAATGCATAGTCTTCACTTAAGTATCTCTTAGTACCCTCTTCGTGCATCGTATCAAAAAACAAATATGTCCACTTTGCAAATTCTTCTTCAAAATGCAAATCATTATTAAAATACAAGTCAGGATATGCTTCTATCATCTTTTCAATAACACTTCTTTTGATAATCATAAATCCAGTGCCTGCATCTTTAAGTTTTACTAATCCATCTTCTATTTTCAAACTACGTGTGTCTGTTTCTTCCTTATATTCCCAGTCAGGATTTAAGGCATAATTTGCCGCACAATCCTTAAGTGTTCCTATATCTAATCCTCTTTCTGATGCATCTTTTATAGATACCCAGTCTAATTCTTTTTTAGGATATGCACCAACAATAACATCTTTGTCATGTTGCAACATATGTAATATATCAATTGCATCAAAATTAATATCAGCATCAATAAACATCATATGTGTTGCCTCTGGATTAGCCATAAAATATGCTACCATGTGACATCTTGCACGTGATACTAAACTTTCGTTTGCTGAAGTTGTTAATGTGTATGGAATATTATATTTTGTGAACATCATGTGACCTTTAGTCCATGACCTAAAATATGGTTCTGTTATTTGACCTGCATAGCAAGGTGTACAATAATGAACGTGAGTCTTTTTAATAAAATCTAAATCTATGTCTTTTCTAAATTCAGATAATTCTTTTATTATTACTGACTCCATATTCTACCTATTCTCATTTGAGAGTTGCATTCTTTTTCTTTCTCTCATTTTCTATCCATTGTTTAGCATAACGATTTGAAGGTGGGCGAGAAATAAAAGCCATAATGTTTTTCTCAACTTTTGCAAAATTCTCTGCTCTTTCTGGGTCTTCAAGACCACCATTATTGTCAACAATTTGAAACTTTCCATCACCAAACAACTGCTGAAATTTCATCATATTATTCTGTACTGCATTCCACATTTTTTCTACTTCTTCTGCTGGCAATACTCGTTTTCTTTCTAAATTTCTTTTTTGTGCTATTTCCAAACTTGTATTAACAAAAACCATCATACACGAATAACCCATTTGCGTTAGTCTTTCTTTTGCTTTTGCTATCTTGGTTATCTCTCTGCCTGTGCCATCAATAATTAATCCTAGTCTACCTTTAAGATATCCCTCTTCCATTGTTGATGTAGTTTCTTTTGCTTTATTTCTAATTTCTTGACCTTGTGGACTATATATAACATCTGGGTCTTCGTAATCTAGACCCGCTTTGTCCATTTTAAACTCAAATATATCATCTGAATTAACGATTTTTAAGCCACCACCCTTTAATAATCTTGATTTTGCAATATAAGATTTGCCACTTCCTGGACCACCTGCCATGAAAACTGCCTTAAAAATATGAGGGTCATCTACTCCCTCTTCTACTTGTTTAATTATTTCATTTACCTTCATAATATATTCCCGAAAATATCACTTTCTTGTATTTATCTTAAAATAGTGCAATTATCGTACTGAATAGTATATCATGTATACAACTGAATGTCAATACTACTCCATTCGGCTTTTGTATTATTTAATGAAGTGACGGCCGCATTATATGTGCGTTCCATGGCTGGATAGATTCTGTCTCTATATGCTTCTGCAATTTTTCTCTCATTAGCATCATCTATCTTATCTCGGATATTAATATTTTTTGTTACATATTCAAACTCATGTTTGTATCGAGTTCTCATTCCTTGAATTTTCTTTGATTGAGCGTATTGTTCTCTTATTAAATCTTTTAATCTAATTTTTAATTCTTTTTTGTTTGTAAAATCACTTGTTGATAATGCTCCCTGCATTTCAGATATTATGTTTCCTGAATCTCTCATATAATCTTTTTGTCTAGGCATCCAGTCTCTATGCATATTAAGATATTGCTTTGAGCGTATCTTACGAGTCCAGTAATCTGCTTCTCCAGATGAACTGTCATGTATAGTTTCATCTTTTGCAGTATAAGTTTGTCCATGAGTTGAATATGGGTTTTGAGGGACACCATCGTCAATTAATGCATTTTCGTTCGCATCGTTCATTGCTCTTAATACATTTTCAGCATTTGCTCTGTTATCTTCTGTTGTACCTACTATATGAGGATTACCATGTCCCAATGGGTGATTTAGTTTTTCAATTGCGTCTTTCATTTCTGGTGAGCCAGTATTTTCTAATACTTTCTTCTTACACTCATCTGAACCAAAACTTCCGATAAGTAATGCTAATGCTTTCTTAAGAAGTTCGGCTGCCATGTTAGCAAGTCCGTTTATCTCACTTGCAATTGCTGTTGTAATATCATTGATTGCGTTTATTACTTTTCCTACTAAAGGTGATAATGCTTTCATAACTTCTAAAACAGCACCAACTAATAGTCCAGTAATTGCGGCTACTGCCGTTGCTACTCCACCAACTGCGCCATTTATTGCATTTATAATATCTAAAAATAGTTGTGTAATTCCAGTTTTATTAAGAAAAGATGTTATATCACCAATTGCCTTTTCGATAAAATCTAATGTTCCATCATATATGCCTGCTAATATTCCCATCAATTGATTAAAGAACGAACAAGGGTCTCCTTGCTCGCCAAATTGTTCATTCATTGATGATAATGAACTTACATCTTCCATTGTTTTTGGAACATTTGCAGTCTGATTATTAGTATGGTCTGTCAATGATGAATACATTGAAGTTCCTAATCCAGTTAATGCCGCAATTTTTATAATCTTCTCTAAATCTACTCCTGTTGCTGACAGAACTCCTGCAACAACTAATGCTCTGTTGGCATCTGTAAAACCACTAAACGCACCATTTATTAATCCAGCATTTATAGAACCTTGATGGGCTCCTAAAGTATTCAATAAAGAAGTTCCAAATATTCCTCTTGCTGAATATGGATTATTAAAGTTATTTTTATCTATCTCATCTGCAATTGTGTTTAAAGCAGACTGTCTATTAAACTGGTGTTGCCTTGATTCTAACTGCGCCATTTCAAGTGGCGTCAATTGAGATGCATTAACAGCCTCTGAATATTGCTTTGGCGTTAAATTTGAACTTGAGAATGTTAGATTTCCTCCACCATTCGCAACAAATAACTGATATAGTCTTTCGATTTCCGCTTCACTAGCCATTTTTATCTCCTTAGTTCATTCCGCTCTTAAACCAATCACTTTCTTCTATTCTGCGTTGAGTAAGTCCAGGCAGTACAACACCTTCTGATTTATTATATAATAGCATTTTGTTTGCAATAACGTCATCTGTTCTAGTTGCGCCATCAGTTACTTGAGAAATTGCTCCAGTACCTAGATTATATGCAAAACTAGTAAGAGCATCAATTTGTGTATCTGACCAATTATATCCGTGGGTATTGCCGTAGTTAGTAACAAAAGTTCTACGAACACTTAAGTCTGCATCCATTCTAGTTTTCGCTTCTGTCTCACTTATACATTCAGTAGGACTTGATGCTTCTGTTCCATAACCATTAGTATACTGAGACCCATCAAGGAACGCACAAGAAACAAATGTTTCTTTTTGTTGAATATAACTCCCTAACTCACCTGGAACAGCGGCGGCAAAACCACCAGATGGGGCTGATTCTGACATCAAAGGCATTGATGAGGGAGATGATGGTTTATATCCTACGCCTCCACCAGTAGAACCACCGTTTATCATCACCTTATCTGAACCTGACACTACTACCACACCACAAGAATGATTATCTCCTACTCTTCCTGCTGGTTGCCCATTTATAAAGACGTTATGAGAACCACTCACTAATGGTGTAACATGTGGAACGCATAGAACAAAGCCATGTGGTACTGTTGAATCACCAACACGATATGCAGGCAATCCTTGAATAATCACATTATCACTTCCAGGTCCACATTGTTCTGGCGAACATGGTGAATGTGGTGATATTGGGTCAGTTGTTCTAGCGGCTTGTGGCATTATGTTACGATGCCTCCTTTATCTGGAGTTATAATTGTAGACGTTGCTTGTGTATATGCATCTGTCGTTTCTTTTCTAGTCTTTAACATAGAAATAACTTTATCTTGTTTGAAATATACGTTATTCTCACTATCACCTGTTACAGTGAAAGTTTGAAACATAGCACCCTTAGGTCCCATTGCAATAGTTAATGGCTTTGTAATAACTATATAAGAACCGTTCTCTTCATCAAGTTTTCCTAAGATTTCTTGACCTGTTTGTAAGTATAAAGTTACTATATCACCCTTTTCATATATTTTTTCTTTTAGCATTTTTATTTACCTTTTGTTATTATATGTATTTATTTATACATAAACTACACACTTAATTATTTTCTATCTTTAAGGTGTGGTTGTATGTCATCATATGTCATTCGTTCCATAATATCTATGTCACCTTTGACTTTCTCGTACTTATCTACTTTACCATGTAATCGATTAAGTACATAACCATCCATATACGCAACAAGATATATCTCTCCACCTTGACTAAGGTCTAATATTAGCCATAATTCTGGTTTGTTATCTGGGTATGCGTGATATAGAGTGTAGAAACAGGCAAGTCCATTGCCGCTGTTTGTATAATACTCTTCACTAATATATTCCCATACATCAGGAAAAGTTGTTACATCATCATAATTGAATCCATTGTTATGATATGGAAAAGATTTCCACCAATTTACGATTTCTTGCAATGTATTTTTATTAAATTTTTTTTGAAGTTTTAATCGTAATTGGCGCCATTCATAAAGCAATATTGCTTTATCTTGCATTTACATCGTCCATCGTTTTACAGTATATGATATTTCAGTAGTAAAATTTGCATCTTGTGTGTAATTAACTTTAATATCACTTCCATCGATTGCGGCGACAAAAACGATATTTGACATCTCGTTAGCATCTACAACAGTATCCGTGTTTGTATCTTGGTGAACTTCTACGTTAGTATCTGTAAGTTTTGCTAAACTGATTGATTGTGGTACTCCGTTAATCATTCTAAGTGTGCCTGTACGAACAAATGTTATTGAAGAACCTACTTGTTTTAGTGAGTAATCAATAAAGAATGTAGTTGCCTCTGCGGCAACATAAGATAAAAATGTTCCTGATGTACCTGCTAATTCTTTCTTATACAAGTCTGAACGTAGACCTGTTGATGCTGAATATGATTTTAAATGTTGATTAGTGAATAATTGATTTCTTGATTCTTCTGTAAGAACTTCTACGTTCTTTCTTTTACTTCCAAATAATCCAATCTTTACATCTGATGCACCTGTAATACTTGTTGTATCAACTGCTGGAGATAATGCTGAATAATCAGGAGTACTTGGTGTGCCAAATTTAAAGTATGCAGTTGAGTCTGGAGCGTTAGCATATGGATAGCCAGTACCTTCTTGTTGATAAGCAAAGTAGTCTGAATATTCATTGACTTCTACTGTGACTGTGGTAATACCAGAACCAGGAACTGATGCTGTAATTTTACCATTTGCATGGACATCAAAGCCAGTAACTGCCGCTACTGTATTAGTTGCTTGACCAAATCCTAGAGCCGCATGACCTGATGCAAAATTTACATTAAGTTCATTACCATCGATTTTACAAATTTTAAGTTTACTTGCCGCACCTGAACCAACAACTTCAACAATAACATTTGCTGTTGATATTGCCGCATTTGTTTGTAATGTAGTTAGTAGTGCAGAAAGTGTCACAGCACTTGCTGTAATAGTTTCGCCCTCTACATCAAAAGTAGCAGTAATTGAGTTTATATCTGGAATTACATTTGGAGATGTAAGAACTGTTCTTTTTTGTACGTATTGAGTTAATAATTCGCCTACAGGAAATGTTGCAGTAGAACTATTGAATACAAGAGTTTGGCTATAGGTGTTTAATGCTTTAATAATATTATCTATTTGTCCTGATGGGATATCAGCAACAACTAAGTCTTCATCCACTGTTAAGCCTGATACTGGACAATCAGCACTATTCAACCAAGATTGAATAACTGCGTGTGCATTAGCAAAAGGGTCAAAACGCAATTCGTTTATTGCTTCTTCAACACCAACATATAACTGATTGGTGTCAGTAGTATAACCTAATTCACCAGCAGATAATGTATCTCCTGATAATTCACTGCGTAAACCTCTTCTTAATAATATTTTTACGTTTGTTGCCATTTTTAACTCCCATTATTACATGTATTTATCAAAATACGCTTGGACTTTACCTGCCCATAATCTGGCATAACGTTCATATTCATCACTTTCAACAACAAATTCTTGGTAGTTACCCATATTATCTGCTTCTGCATCCCAGCCAATCATCATAATAACAATTGTTTTTATATCAGTACCATAAATTTCATTATGGGCTTCGGCATATGCCGCACCCTGTAAGAAGTAATCATCAATCCATTCACGTTTCTTTGGCTTACGAGTTGTTTTGAAATCGATAATTGCTGGTTTACCTTCATACACGCCAACACAGTCTGTTGTGCCTGCATATAGTCCGGGATAATATAATGGAACTTCTGTTCCCCATACCTCGTCTACTTTAGATAGACCATTATCAATGACAATCTCTGATAATTCTCTTGCCATCTGATGTATGAGATTTGAACCGTTAGGTCTAACTTCTTCTAGTATAAATTTTTCGAGATGTAAATGAACTTGTGTTCCGATGCCAGTAGCAAGTCGCATAATTCTATCTGCTTCTTCATTGCCGACACGTTTGCGCCATTCAAATAAAGCAGATTTATCTTTTAATGCATCGAGTACTGTTGTAACACTTGGCAAAGGCTGTCCGTCGGGCGTTTGATAATGCCGACTGCCTTTGATGTTTACTCGTTCTAGGGGTTTATAGGTGAATTTTTCTGTAAGCATAGCACTATTATACTATACTTTGAATTAGAAATCAAGCGAAATTACATGTTTTCTTTGATTTCTTCAATAAGTTTTGCTTTAGTGTGGCGTCTGTCTAATTGAATACCAAGATTTTGTTCTGCCCATTCATCAATCTGCTTTTTAGTCATTGATTCGAAATTTACTTCTGGTAGTTCTACTTTTTCTACAGATGTTTGAATCTCTTCACCTACTGCAATTGATACGATTTCACTTGTGGCTACTGCGTTTGCTAAATCTCTTTCTTCATTTTTTGCAACTCTACCCATAAATTCACGGTGTCTTTTTGCAGATAGAACTTCTTTTCGAATTTCTTTCTTATGGTTGGAAAGTCCTTCCATTAGGTCTATTTTTTTATCTAGGTTTTCCATATGTTTTTTCATCTCTTTTTTAGAGATTTCTTTCATACCGCCTTTAACTATAAATGCCATTATTTCACCTTCTTCTTTGCTGTTTTAACTGCTAACTTACGCACTTTCTTTTTGTCAGCATCGTCTTTATTTTTATTATATCTATTTTCTAAATCAATTGTATCTACCGTTACTTTCGTAACGTAATTACTATTTGATAATAAGTCAACCATGGACTCTGCATTAACTGAATATCCCATTCCATTCAACTCACGAACCATCATGTCCATAGACACTGATGGAATATCATTTGCTTTTAATGAAATAAGATAAGCATTAATATCGCCCATTAACTGAGCATCATAATTCGCCTTCTCTTGTAGAAGTTTGGCGAAATTCATGCTAGTCTCTTTCTTCTCTACCTAACGGATTTGATTCTTCGCCTGATGCTGATTC
>Ga0208667_1000053_pt1 | contig 49962 bp, 73 predicted proteins | sample 11BtaG_FD_184085 | JGI IMG/M metagenome (GOLD analysis project Ga0208667, IMG submission 184085) | Marine viral communities from the Subarctic Pacific Ocean - 11B_ETSP_OMZ_AT15265_CsCl metaG (SPAdes) (version 2) | ecosystem: Environmental > Aquatic > Marine > Oceanic | place: Pacific Ocean... | reverse complement strand
CAACATGGACAGATCAAAGTAACCCATCAACAAATTGGACTGAATTAGACAAACAAGAGGCAGCTTAAATGGCAGATACATATACAACTAATCTAAACTTAACAAAACCAGAACCAGGTGCAGCAGAAGATACTTGGGGTATTTCGCTTAACGCTGACTTAGATGCACTTGATGCAATCTTTAGTACTTCTGGTACACAGATTAATTTAAACCCAAACCAAATTAATTTTGCAGACAATAAGAAAGCCATATTTGGTACAGGTGCAGACTTACAAATCTACCATGATGGTAGTCATAGTTATATATCAGAAAATGGTACAGGTAATTTAATATTAAAAGGTGGCGGACAAATACTATTAAAATCACCAGCAGATGAAAATATGATTGTTGCTAATGGTAATGGTGCAGTAAATCTTTTTTATGACAATGCAGTCAAATTTGCCACAACCAGTTCAGGCATAGACGTTACAGGTACAGTTGTAAGTGATGGTTTGACTGTTGATGGTGTTGGTAGCTTAGATAACAATGGATTAAATTTAGAGTTATCAAGCTCTAACACAGGTATCATTTATGATGCACAAAATGGCTATCACACCTTTAAAAGAAATGGCACTAATGCACTACAGATTAATGGTGGAAATGGAGACATAGCTTTCTATGACGATACAGGCTCAACTCAAGGTTTATTTTGGGATGCTAGTGCTGAGTCGCTTGGTATAGGCACAACTTCGCCAAGTGAAAAGCTAACTGTTGCTGGAATAGTAAAAAGCAATGGATTTTCTACTAATACCGCAGGAGTATCAAACTTTATAGCAGGTGTTAATGCAGGTAGTTCTATTATAAGTGGTGGCGAATATAATACTTTAATAGGCGATGAAGCAGGTGCTTCAATTACTACAGGTGATTTTAATGTTGCTGTTGGTACTTTTGCTTTAGATGCTAACACCACTTCAAGTGAAAACACCGCTATAGGTTACGCATCATTAAGTAATAATATTACTGGTGCTAGAAATGTGGCTAGTGGCTTTAGGGCATTACAATTAAATACAGCTTCTAACGATAATACAGCTACAGGGTATTTTGCTTTATATAGCACAACAGGCTCAAATAACACCGCAATAGGTAAAGATGCTGGTAAGAATATAACTACAGGTTCTAAAAATACCATTATTGGTAGTTTTGATGGTAATGAGGGTGGCTTAGATATTAGAACTGCAAACAACCACATAGTCTTATCAGATGGTGATGGAAATCCTAGACAGGTTATTAATAGTTCAGGCAATGTTGGAATTGGCACAACTTCGCCAAACAGCAAACTTACAGTTTCAGATGTAACTTCACCAGTATTAGAATTAAATAGAAGCGGCTCTATTGGTAATGGGTGGATAAAATCTACAGACAGTTCTAACAACGTAGAAGCTGCTATACAAATGTATAATGGAGAATTCAGATTGTATAATAATGGTTCACAAAATGTGACCATAACTAGTAGTGGTAATTTATTAGTTGGTAAAACTGCTGCTAATAGTGCAACGCAAGGTGTTGAAGCTAGAGTATCAGGACAGTTATTTGCAACATCAGATAGTGCAAAAGCAATCTTTCTTAATCGTTTAAATAGTGATGGCGATATTGTAGACTTTAGAAAAGATGGAACAACAGTTGGAAGTATTGGTGCTAATAGTGGTCGTGTATATATAGGAAGTGGTAATAGCGGTATAAGATTAGACTATGGCACAGGTAATGCTGTTGTACCTTCAGATGCTTCAGGTAATTTATATAATGATGGAGTTGATTTGGGAACTACCGCAGGTAAGTTCAAAGACCTTCACCTTTCAGGTACAGGTTACTTTGGTACAAGTGTTGGAATTGGCACAAGTTCACCAAGTTATACACTTGATGTACGCGATGATTCGAATATCCAATTAAAACTGTCATCTACTACTGCAACTAATAACGCAAGAATGGTGTATGCCATTAACAATGTTACAAAGTGGAATGTAGGAGTACAAGCATCTGATGGTTCATACACTTTTTATGATAATAGTTCTGCAACCACACCGATTAAAATAGAACCAGGTGCAGCAGCTAATACTTTTGTAGTAGATACCAACTCTAGGATTGGAATCGGCACAAGTTCGCCAAGCAGTCTTTTACATTTAAGTTCATCTGCACCAGTATTTACACTAACAAGCACAAGCGGTAATGGCGGTACTCATACTATTAAAAGTACAGGTATTAACGGAGATGCGTTACAGATAACTGCTGAAAATGATATTTATCTAAATGGAGATAATATCTATTTTAGAAAAGCAAATGAAACTCAACACATGAGATTGACATCAACTGGTAATCTTGGCATTGGTACAAGTTCGCCAAGTGCTACTTTAGAAGTTGCTACATCTGCAACTACCGATATAGATGTTGCACATTTTAGTAATTCTAATGGTGCGGTTAAAGCTAAGTTTAGTCTATCCCCATATACAGGTGCAGGTGAATTAACTTTATTTGATGGATTCAATAATGCTGATGTGTTTATAAGTGCAAGGACTGATTCTTATTTTAATTCAGGAAACGTTGGCATAGGCACAACTTCGCCAAGTTCAATTTCTAATTATAAAATATTAGAAGTTCAAGGCGATACAACTACAACAGGCGGTATTTATTACACATCATCAAGCGATAATTCACAAAAAGCACATTACTATATAGGTGGTGGTGTTGGCTATTTAGGAACACAAACTAATCATCCATTTGCTTTTACTACTAACAATACAGAAAGAGCTAGGTTTGATAGTAGCGGTAATTTTTTGGTTTCTACTACAAGCACATCTCCTTGGACAAATTCTGCAAACTCTTCATCTGATAATGGTATTGCTCTTAGAAACGATGGAATAATTGCTGCATCTGCTTACAAAGGAACTGCAAATAATGGTAATGTAGCTATCCTCAATCGTACTGGAACAGATGGAGGCATTTTATCTTTTTATAGATCAGGCACAGCAGTTGGAAATATTGGCTGTCCAGATGGTGCAAACGGTTCACAATTAGTTATAGCTGCTGGACCAAATGGAACTAATACTGGTGTTGGATTACGTTTTACCTCTTTTACAGTTCAGAATATTATACCGTGTTATGATGATGGTAGTTCAGCCGATAATTACATAGATTTAGGTAACGCAGGTGCAAGGTTCGATGACATCTATGCAACTAATGGAACTATCAATACCTCTGATAGGAATCAAAAACAAGACATACAAGCCTTAACAGATGCAGAGCAAAGAGTAGCTACAGCATGTAAAGGTTTGATTAGAAGATTCAGATGGCAAGATGCAGTAGAAGAAAAAGGCGATGATGCTAGATTACACTTCGGTGTTATAGCTCAAGACTTACAAGATGCATTTACAGCAGAAGGCCTTGATGCAGGTAATTATGGTATGTTTATATCTAGCACTTGGACAGACGAAACAACAGGCGAAGAGAAAACTAGGTTAGGAGTCAGGTATAATGAACTTTTAGCATTTATAATTGCAGCAATATAGGAGAAATATAATTGCTACAAAACAAAACTTGCAACAAATGTAAAAAAAATAAAAGTTTAAAAGATTTTTATAAAGTAGGAGGCAAACAAGCACATCTTTACAGAAGTTATTGCAAGGAATGTACTCTTAAAATAAATTCTACTGAAAAAGCAAAAAAAACAAAACATGCTTGGAGAATAAAAACAAGATATAATTTAGAAATTGAAGAATATAATCAAATGTTTGTTAATTGTGAAGACAAATGCATGATTTGTGGAATTCATAATGATGATTTAAAAAGAAATCTTTGTGTAGACCATAATCACGAAACAGGTGAGGTTAGAGGTTTATTATGCACGCCTTGTAATGCTGTTATTGGTTATGCACATGAAGATATAGATGTATTATATTCAGCAATAAAATATTTAAAAAAATTTAACAATAAAAAATTAAAATTAGTTCAATAACTAGGAGAATAATATGAGTAATACATATGAATGGAACTGTAAAACAGTAGATGTTTATCCCACATACGAAGAACATACTGACACAGTATATAACGTACATTACAGACTTAACGCTGAAAGCAGCGAGACACACGAAGTAGATGGTGAGCAAGTACCATATACAGCTAGTGTTTATGGCACACAATCATTATCACTTGATGATATTGGTTCTGACTTTATACCTTTTGCAGACTTAACTAATGCAGTGGTTACTGGTTGGGTAGAAGGCATTATGGGTGAAGAGGAAGTAGCAAATTTAAAATCTGCTTTAGACTCTAAAATAGCTGAAGAGATAACACCTACGACTGAAACAAAAACAATCGGAGGTTAATATGGAAGTCTTAGTTCAAATAATTATTATTGCTGGTATAGCTTTATTTATAATTAATAAGAAAAAGCCTGAGTGGATTGATTGGCTAAAATCTAAAATTAACAAATAGTTAACCTGTGGACCAGGCGGTAAGTTTAATTACAGAGTTAGGCTTTCCTATAGCTGCGTCTTTGGGTCTTGGCTTTTTTGTTTGGAAGCTCATCATGCGTATTATCGATGGTATGGAAACTAAAATCGATACTGTTGATGAAAAAGTCAATGCATCTATTTCTGCTATGGAAGATAGACTTGGAACTAAACTTGATTCTCAGCATGGTATTTTGGTAGCATTAATCGATAGGGTTCGAAGTTTAGACAATGAGATTATACGACAAGATACTCTTATTAAGACTATTCTTGGTGTCCCCCAATTAATAGATAGCAACAAAATTGCTAAGGCGGATAGAGATGACCAAAGAAGAGATTAAGAAAGCCAAAGAAAAAGATTTAATAATCAAGATTATATCTTTTATAGGAATAATTTTATTTGTAGGTATTTTTGTGCAGAATGTAAAAGCAGATGAAATGGTGCATAAATTTAAGTCACCTTCGTTCTCTGGTATTGGAACATCCGCACATTATTTGACCATTGATTCACAGGAGTATCAAAGAAAATTAACTGTTAAGGAAGAGCTGAAAGCCATCCAGGAGCAACTCGAGAGAGATAAAGAAAACACAACCTTGGCTAGATTTATTCGTAACTTAGAGTCAAGAATATATGCACAGATATCCAGGCAGATAGTAGAAAATATGTTTGGAGAAACGCAGTCAACAGAGGGTACATTTAATTTAGAAGGAAACACAATTAGTTATACTATCGAAGATGGTATGATTACACTAACAATAATTGCAAGCGATGGTTCAGAAACTATTATACAACTTCCTCTTGGTGACTTTTCTTTCTAGTTGTGCATTACTGTTCGACCCAATAGAAAACAATTTACCACCAATACAAGAATCAGAACCAGCAAAGATTGGATCTTTATTGGTGCCTGACTTGGCTAATATAAAGATAGCAAGTAACAAAAAACCAGTAGTAGCAATTTATGCTGGATCATTTACAGACCAAACTGGTCAACGTAGAAGCAACAGTACATACGCAACCTTTTCATCTGCGGTAACACAAGCTCCAGATGCTTACTTAATCAGAGCGTTAAAGCATGCTGGTAGTAATAACAATGGTTTCTTTGAAGTAGTAGAACGTGTTGGTTTAGATAATGTTACTAAAGAACGACAGATTATAAGAAGCACAAGACAGGATTTTGACGAGGAAAAGAAGTTACCACCCCTAATGTTTGCTGGCTTGATTATGCAGGGTGGTGTGATATCTTACGAAAGTAACATTAAAAGTGGAGGGGCTGGTGCTAGATACCTAGGCATAGGAATGTCTAGGCAATATAAACAAGACACAGTCACCATATCTCTTCGCACTGTTTCCGTAACTACGGGTAAAGTATTGCTTGAAGTGTTAGTTACCAAAACAATATTAAGTGCATCGTTAGACAATGATGTATTTCGTTTTGTAGCCAACCAAACAGAGCTAGTAGAAATAGAAAATGGTCTAGTTAGAAACGAATCTATAGACATAGCATTACAAACAGCAATCGAAACCGCAGTCTTGGAAACAGTGAAACAAGGAGCAACAAAAAGTTACTGGAGTATAAATGAAGAATAAATTTTTAATTGGTTTGTTATTTAGCGTATCTGTATTAGCGGATAATGAAGTTCATGTCGATCAAAGCGGAAATTCAGCATCTATTGATTTAGAACAGTTAGGATCATCTAACTTAATCGGTGGTACCCAAGCAACATCTGGAACCATGACTGCTTTAGATCTAGACGGAGTTTCAATGACTCTTGATATTAATCAAATAGGTAGTAGTAATATATTTAGATCAGATGCTATAGAAGGAGATAATTTTACAGGTTTCTTTGAGTTTGATGGTGACTCTAATGTATTTGATTTATTATTAAACAGTACAGGATTAATCACTGCTGATTATGTAAACATGAATATAGATGTTACTGGTAGCAGTAATACATTTGATTTAAAGGCAGGAGAGGATGATGACGTTTCTTATCTTGACCTGGACTGGATTATCTCTGGAGATTCAAATGATTTTGATTTTGACATTGACTATGAGAATGCTACAAACTATGTAGATGTTAACGGAAGCAGTAACACAATTAACTTTCTTGGTAATGGCTATGGAGGCTCAACTTCTTCAGACGCTGGTTACTTTTACTTGGATCTAGATGGCAGTTCAAATACATTCAATATTAAACAACAGTCAACATTGGCTAGAGACTGGATATCAATTACTAGCTCTGCTTCTAATTCTAATATCTGTATCATTCAAAGCGACGGCGGAACAACAACCAGCTGTTGATGTTGGAAATATATCTGAGTTAAACGGATCTGCACAAGTAGTAAGAGGTCAGCCATACAGTGCTGAACTAAAGTTTAATATCCAACAAAACGATGAAGCTATAACTACCAATGGTCGTATGGCTATTACATTCCTAGATGATTCTAAAGTTAAGCTAACTGAACACTCACAACTAACTATAGACGAATACGTCTTTGATCCTAATCCTAGCAAATCTAAAATGGCTATCACCTTTGGTCTTGGCACAGCTAGGTTTATCACAGGCAGTCTCAATAAAATTGATAAAAATAATATAGACTTAAAAACACCTACAGCAAACATAGCTATACGTGGTACTGACTTTACGGTAACTGTAGATGAAACTGGACGTAGTTTATTAATACTATTACCTGATATTAATGGTTTATCTAGCGGTGAGATATTGGTAACTACAGCAATGGGTACAGTTACACTTAATAAACCATACCAAGCTACAACCGTAGATGTATTTGAAAAACCCCCAACCAAACCAGTTATTTTAGACTTAACTTTGGATATTATAGATAACATGCTTATTGTTAACCCACCAAAACAAAATATACAGTTAACAGAAGAAACAACAGCAAACACATCAAGCAATATACTGGATGTGGATTATCTAGAGTTTGAAGATTTAGACAAAGATTATCTAGAGGATGATAGTCTTGAGTTTACGGAGCTTGACTACAATTGGTTAGATGTAAATTTTCTTGAAGACCTGTTAGACATATTAGATGAGCTTGAGGTAATACAAGAAGAAGATCAGTTGGCACAAGACGCAACTACATTAAATATAGTTGGAACTAGGCTTGGTCAAGATCTAGAAACTCAAATCACAACTTACATGACAGGAGAAAAGCTAACTATAATAAGAAGCGTAAACAATACTGCAAGAGTAGATATTGATTCTGATACGGGTTATACAGTTATTTTTATTCAAGATGGAGTATCTAGAGTGGTATCAATAAACGGAGGGGAGGGTAGCACCATAAAGGTTACCCAAAGCAACTGATGAGAATATTTTTTTTATTATTAACTATATTAGCAGCACCTTTAGTATTTCAAAGTCCTCCTACAGAAATATTAAAGTTAAAAGTATTTGATTATTTGGTACCCGAACAACAACCATCTGGCTATTTCACAATACTAAACATAGATGAAAATTTTATAGACCAGGAAGGAGGCTATCCTTTACCCAGACAGAGACTTGCAAAAATAAATAATGAAATATTAAATAATGGTGCTCTTGGTATTGGTTGGGTTATATCTTTTCCTCACCCTGATCGACTTGGGGGGGATAAAGAGTTTGCAGAGTCTTTACAACAAGGTACATCAATATTGGCAATGTTTGAAGCCCCAAATCAAATATACCCAAAAACAGTTGGTACAGTTATCCTGGGTGAAGAAAAAGGTGGTATGTTATCTAAAGGTGTAGTTCAAAATACTATCAACCTTAGAAATTATATACAACAGGGTATTGCAACTGCACCTACTGATCTTGACAACTTAGTTCGCAGAATACCTTTATTATTAAGAACACCAGATGGATATGTACCCGCGTTTGGTACAGAAGTATTAAAAGCATTGGTAGGTGCAAAAACCTATGTAATAAAAACCAATGATCTTGGTATAGAGGAAATAAGGGTAAAAGGATTACCACCAGTCAAGACAGATAGTTTAGGTCGGAAGTGGATTAGTTGGGTAGACACACCGCAAACCACATTAGAGGAAATGAATGTCCAGGGAAAGTTTGTATTTGTTGGAATTACTGCAAACGGAATCATGCCACAAGTTGCAACTCCAGTTGGATTATTAGAGCCACACAAAATACAAGCAGCATTATCTGAGTCAATTTTAATAGAAAATTCTCCTTATATTCCTGACTGGCATTTAGCAGCCGAAATTTTTATTTTAGGAATTTTTGTGTCGCTGACATGGCTCACAATTAATTTTCTTGGCATAGGTAAGGGTCTAAGTATAGTAATTATTTTGCTCTTCACTACGGGCTTCTCAGGCGTTTTTAGCGTTCAGAAAGGCATTTTGTTGGATTTTTCATGGACTTTTATCTCTCAAATCATAACTTCCACTGTTGCTTACTATATTAACTTCAAAAAACAATATAAATTACGTCAACAAATAAAAAAGCAGTTTGAGCATTACCTAGATCCAAGACAAGTTAAACAATTACAAAAGAATCCTGACCTTCTGAAACTCGGGGGAGAGAAAAGAAACTGCACATTTCTATTTACAGATGTCAGAGGTTTTACAAATCTATCTGAAAAACTACCACCAGAAGAAGTTACAGATATTATGAACAAAGTTTTAACTGTTCAAGTTAAATGTATCCAGGCACATGGTGGCATGGTAGATAAATTCATCGGCGATGCCTGTATGGCAATATTTAATGCACCATTGGATTTAGACTGCCATGAAGAAAGAGCTATAGCATGTGCAAGAGATATGCGTACAGCCATTCAACAATTACAAAAAGATTTATCAGAGCCCGTAGCTATTGGGTGTGGAATCAATAGTGGGTACGCAGTAATTGGAAACATGGGATCAGATACTAGGTTTGATTATTCAGCAATTGGTGATGCTGTTAATGTTGCAGCAAGACTTGAATCAGCTACCAAGGAAGCAGGGGTTGATATATTGATTGGTGAATCAACTGCAAATAAGTCGCAAATTGGGTTAAAATTACTAAAACCAATAAAAGTTAAAGGTAAAAGTAAACCTTTAATTATATACACAGTATAAGGATTATTATGGCATTAAAAAGTTTATTAAAAAATGTAGTGGGAGCAGTTGCTCCAACATTGGGAACAGCATTGGGTGGTCCTATGGGAGGCATGGCGGCAAACCTTATAGCCGAAACATTGGGCGTACCAAACAATCCAAAGTCTATAGAAAGAGCAATAGCTGAAGCAACACCAGAACAAATGCTCCAGCTCAAAAAAGCAGAGCAGGAGTTTGAGCAACAGATGAAACAGTTAGATGTTGATATATTTAAATTAGAAACTGATGACAAGCAAAATGCTAGAAAAAACTTTAGCAAAGATTGGACAACAAGAATTATCGGTATCATTACTTTGAGCGGATTTATGAGTTATATATTTTTAGTAACCATACAACCACCAGAGCAAAACAGTGAAGCCTTAATAAATTTAGTGCTAGGATATTTAGGTGGTTTAGCTAGTGCTGTGATATCTTTTTATTTTGGAGCTTCTCAACAAAAAGAGGATAACAAATGAGCTGGTTTGGTAATTTATTAGCAAAGATGGGTCTAGTTGAGTCTGAGGTAGTTAGAACAAGGGATAAGAAAGGACGCTATGTTGCAGACGATCCCAGGACTGCCAAGAATGAAGCTTACAAAACTGTAAAAAAAAGAAAGAAGAAATAAACAATGTATGAATATAAATGCACTGTTACTAGAATAGTTGATGGTGACACTATTGATGCTGAGATTCATTTGGGTTTTGATATAAATTTCAAATCTAGAATCAGGCTTTATGGAGTAGATACCCCAGAGTCAAGGACTAGAGATCTCGATGAAAAAGCTAGAGGCAAGTTAGCTTCAAGTTTTTTAAAAGAAAAGATTGAAAGTGCTAAGCTTGTAAAGGTTCAAACAAAGCTAGATAAGAAGGGTAAATTCGGCAGAGTTCTAGGAACTATATTTGCTGATGACTTAGATTTAAATATTGAAATGATAAAGAAAAACTTAGCCGTTGCTTACCATGGTCAGTCAAAAGACGATATAGAGGCAGAGCATATGCATAATAGAGAAAAACTAATAAAGGCAGGAGTATTCATACCAACAGAGAGTTAACGTGGCTGGATTTAAACTTACAACATTTAGTGGATTAAACGAAAAAATTGCACCTAGGTTATTGCCCGAGGATGTAGCACAAAGCACCGAGAATGCTTTTTTAGATAGAGGAAGGTTAGAGGCTTTACCTCAAGATGTTAATGATGCATCAGAGTCAGGTCCCACGCACCCAGCATCACATATAACCACATCCACCAAAACAATATTTAAAGCAACAGATAATGAGTGGTTTACCTTTAATGATGACGTTAATGTTATTAAAAGCCCAATCAAGGAAGATGCATTTAGTAGGTTTTACTTTACAGGGGTAAGCGGATCTTCTGGCTTTCCAAGAATGGTGGATGCCTCAAATGGTATAACTGGATCAGGTCCTTATCCTGTAACATCCTACAGACTAGGCTTACCTATCCCCGCCGCATTTACAGCTGCACCGTCGGTCAACAATGCAACAGCAGCAGACGGAGCTGCTATATCTTCTAGAGCATATCTTTATACAGAAATAACTGCATTTGGTGAAGAGGGTCCGCCCAGTGCTGTTAGAGCTATAGATATTGTGGATGCCTCTGATGGAGCCACAGTAACTATATCACTGCCAGCAGCTACAAGCGGAACTTATAATATCTCTAAAAGAAGAATATATAGAACAGATATAAATGGTGTATTTAGGTTTGTTAAAGACGTTACTGGAACCTCTGCTGGAACAACAACAGAGGCAGTGCTAGACGCCTCTCTCGGGGAAGAAATAGAATCAACAGACAATCTTGCACCACCAGATGATACCTCAGCAGATCACCCAGATGGACCTATGTTTGGTATCACTACTATGCCTAACGGTATAACAGCAGGATTTAGTGGTAACACTTTGCTTTTTAGTGAAGCCTTTTTGCCACACTCTTATCCACTAGCCAATCAATTAACAACCTCAACAGACATAGTTGCTATAGCATCTATAGCATCTGGTTTACTAGTAACAACAAACGGAAAGCCACTTATTGCATCAGGCACAGATCCAAGTGCCATGGCTATGGTAGAGATAGACGCAAACCTTCCATGTGCTAATAAAAGATCTCTTGTTGATATGGGAGAGTACGCAATATATTCATCACCAGACGGTCTAGTATTAGCTTCTAATTCAGGAATACAACTTATTACACAACAGATATTTACCAGAGATCAGTGGCAGGATTACTACCCTTCCAACGTAGAGGGTTATGAGTATGAGGGCAAGTATCTTGGATTTACTTGGGATGGTTCAGATGTAAATACTAAAAAGGGTTTTATCTTTGATCCAAGGGGTGGCAAGAATGCTTTTGTCGATTTAGATTTTTATGCCCATGCTGGCTACAACGATAGAGAAAACGATGAGCTTTATTTGGTTATTGGCGGAGTTCTAAAAAAGTTCGGCAGATCAAGCAGTAAGAGAACTTATACATGGAAATCAAAAGAGTTTTATACCAATAGACCCATATCACCAGGTGTAGCAAAAGTAAGTGCTGACTCTTATAACAGTTTAACTTTTAAACTTTATGCTGATGGTGTTTTAAAACACACTCAAACAGTTACTAGTAACAATATATTTAGATTACCTGGAGGGTATAGAACAAAATCCTTTCATATTATTTTAGAAGGAACAGACCCAGTCAACGAGGTTTGCGTATATGAAAGTCCCCAGGAGATAACCTAATGGCTAAAGCCAGAGGAACCTTTGTTGTACCTAGAGCTTTTGATCATGAAGGAAAAAGATTTGCCTCTAATGTAAATGAGTCTATTGCACAGCTTAAAGGGGAGATAGGAAATCCTCTTGATGCGGCTGTAACCTTTAGGGATCTTATTGATAAAGGTATTGTAAAACGCGATATAAGAATTAGTGGAACAGGTTCTGTTGTTGGTGGAAGCTCAACCAACGTGATTATTGGGGATGAGGAAGTTTTAGATACTCCACCAGTACCAACTGGACTTAGTGCCACAGGTGCTTTTCAAAATATAGTTTTAGACTGGGATAATAAAAATTTTGTAGGCTTTTCTCATGCTGAAATATGGTCTGCAACCTCTAATAATTTTGCAAACAGATCTTTTGTTGGACAGACTACTGCCAATGTTTTTAATCATCAAGTAGGAACTAATCAAACAAGATATTATTGGATACGTTTTGTTAACACTCAAGAAACCCCAGGACCCTTTAATTCAACAACAGGAACATCAGCAAGTACTGCATTAATAAATACAGCAGACATTAATGATGGTGCTATATCTTCTGTAAAGATACTTGATGGTGCTATCTTAAATGCAAAGATAGGCACAGCAGCTATAGACAGTGCAAAGATAGCAGATGCTGCAATTACTTCAGCCAAGATAGCTGACGCTAATATAACCAACGCTAAGATAGCTGATGCAACCATTACAAACGCTAAGATTAGCGACCTCAATGCTACAAAAATAAACGCTGGTCAGCTTGATTCTGCAAGAATAAATGTTGATACTTTGAATGTAAAACATTTTGATAATGTTAGTACAGATATAAAATCACATACAGGAGCCTTTGTACCGCTTTTAAGATACGGTTCAGCCATAAGAGGTAGTGGCGGAAACACTACATACACAGGATCCAATGCATCCTTTGTGCCAGTAACTATTACTCAGGTTAGAAATAATGCTTCTTACTCTGTAGTTTTGTCTGCCGTGCTAGGTAATGTTAATGGTGGTAGGGTTCAATATTCTCTAAATAACTCTACGTGGATAACCGCCTCGGGAGGAGAGGCTAATATTTATTGGAGTGCGGGTACATATCGTGGATACACCTACACGTATCAGGGACAGATAACAAATATGACGACCTCGCAGAGTACTGTGTATTGGAGGGTTTACTTTTCTGGAACTTATAATCATACGCACATGCAATTGCACGTTACAATGGATAACACAACCTAATGAAACACTTTACTATATATAAAACAGAGACTGGTATTATTGAATCTGTAATTAGCTCTGACTGTAATGTTGATGATATTTTGGTTGGCTCAGATGAAACCATTGTAGAGGGATATTATTCACCATCAAGTATAAAGTTTGTTGATGGCAGCCCAGTTAATGTGTCGGTTGATTTTTGGGATGATGTGAGATCACAAAGAAACATTCTTTTGCAAAACTCAGACTGGACGCAAATGTCTGACAGCCCCTTATCAGATTCTAAAAAAACAGAGTGGGCAAATTATAGACAATCTCTAAGAGATTTACCTAGCTCACAGCACGAAGCGGAGAACTTAGATAGTGTTGCTTTCCCTACAGAGCCTTCTTAATTAGTAATATAATGCTACATTATTATATAATTTAATGGTATCTTATGGATAAAATGCTATCACAAGTAGATGTTAGAGTTTATTGGGATCATATAGAACCTGGTTTGCGGGAAATAAAAAAAGAAGCAAAACCAGAATGGAGACCAGAAGACATATACTCAGCACTAGTAAATGGGGTAGCAGAGCTTTATGTAGATATAGAGCAAGACCCATGTGAGAGCTTTATTATTCTACAAGTAAAGCCTAGTATTTTTAAGCCCACGCAATCATTATTAATTTGGGTGGCTTATGATAAAAGAGAAAATGCTAATGGCAAATACATGGAGTATATTGAACATATGGCTGAACAAAGAGGATGTAACAAAGTAGAGTTTTGGACACCCTGGAAAGGATTAGCAGATGTCTTGTCTCATATCGGTTATGAAACAAAACAATACATAGTGGAGAAAAAAATATAATGTCAGGCGGCGGCGGATCAACAGAAATTAAAGACACAGCATCACAAAAAGCATTAGCTTCAATAGCTGCACAAAGATTTAATCTTTATCAACAATATTATAGACCTTTAGAAAATGAATTCATGTCACAAGTTGCTGCTATGAAAGACCCATCAGCTTTTGAAAGTGTTGAGGGTTATGTTAATGCCTTACAGCAACCAGAATTTCAAGCAGCTAGAGCTAATATGCAACAGCAGGCTTTTGCAATGGGAGCAGACCCAACAAGCGGTCAGTATCAAGCCAGAGCATCACAGATGCAACAAGCACAAGCCAGAGGAATGGGGTTAGGAACAACCGAAGCACTCTCAGGGCAAGTAGATAGATATTATCAAGGCATGCAAAATATCATTGCTATGGGTCAAGGTCAAGCAGGGCAAGCCATATCTGGAATATCTGAGGTTGGAAAATTAGCACAACAAAGAGGAATAGCAGAAGCAAAACAGTCTTTTCAAAAAGGTCAAGCTGGACAGGCTGTTATTGGTCAGGGACTTGGTTTTGGTACGGGTCTTATTGTTAGTGGAGGCAAGGGTTCTTAATGGCTTTTCGTTCAAGTATATATAACTACGAAAGTGACGGATATTATAATACTATGGGATCTGGTTTTGGTAATAGTGGTTTTTCTAGGTCCTCACAGCCATCAAGTTATAATTATGTTAATCCGTTTAGGCAGGGAGATCAATCAGCTCAAGACACTCTGGCAGATTTATATGAGGCTGAATTCCAAGATTACTTAAATAGATTTTTTCCTGTAGAACAAGACCTTATTGAACAAATGACTACGGGTTTTGAGGGTTTGCAACAAGAAGAGATAGGAAGAGCACAAGCGGCAGTGGCAAGACAATACGCGAATGTTAGAGGTCAGGAATCAAGAAGACAAGCTGGTTATGGACTACAACTAAGACCAGAAGCTCAAGGAGACTATCAAAGATCAGAAACATCTGCATTAGTTGCAGCAAGAAACTTTGCAAGAATGAGAGCTAATGAGAGAAGAACGCAAATACTATCTGGTGGATTGGGTAGTAGTATGGCACAAAAATCAGTAACAGGAGGTCTAAGTGGCTAGTGGATTAGGTGGATTATTGGCAGTAGGTCAAGAAACAAAAAGACAAGCAACATCAGGATTGCTAAGTTCAGCAAGAATGGAAGCACAGCAAGATATAGCTGAAAGACAATTAAGTATGCAAAAGCGTGCAGCTGAACAAAGCCTTATGGGTATGGGTGCGGGTACAGGTGCATACTTAGCGGCACCAGCTGCAAAAGCAGCAGTAGCATCATCAAAGGCAGCAGGAGGAACTTTGCTTGCACAAGGTGGAGCAGCTCTTGGTGCATTAGCAGGACCAGTATTATTAGGAGTTGCGGCAGCAGCATTACTTAACAAATTATTTGATTAATCATGAGTTTAGCAAGCGGATTTGAGTCAGGTTTTAATTTAGCATTAAAATTTAACCAACAAGAAAGAGAAGAAGAAAAGCAAAAAAAACAATTTGAGCTTATGGATGTTCAGCTAGAAGCTGCTCAAGAAGATATTGAGGCTTCTAAGGAACAAAGAGATTTTAAAAGACAAGAATTTGAATTAGAGAAAAAAAGAATTAATGCCGTAATCGGAACATACAAGTCTCAAGAAACGCTAGATAAAGCTAGAACACAGGGATATATTAGAGACAATGAAGCAGACGAATTAGCAGCTGGTGAGAGCGAAAAAGCTCAAGGTTGGACTGAAGCAGTAACGCTTTTAGATTTGCTTTCAACTTTACCAAAAGATCCAAGGGCTAGAGAAGAACAACTTTATTACGCACAACCACAATATGAAGATTTAAAAAAGCGTGGTTTTGATTTGCTTTCAATTGCAAGCCCAAAAACTATGAAGGCATTCAGTAACTTAGATCCAGTTTTACAATCTGGTGATTTTTCACAAATGAATCCAAGCTTTGCAGATGACCTAACACAAATATACAAATCAGATCTTAACCTGTTTGTAGGTAAAAAATTTATTAGCAATGACAACGAAGAGGGTGAAATTGTAAATGTAAAAATGAATGGTGATATTGTTGGAAAGGAAAATGGTTTAAGTGCTGTTATTGGTGCAACATATACAGTTAATGTAGATGGTGAAGAAAAAGAATACGAAGGATTTTTACCAGATTTAAAAAGTAATACAGTCAGACAAGATCTTGAAGGCAATGATGCGAAAGCTGTTTCAGTCAGAGATGCTACTGATATTATGTCTAACCTAAGAAGTTTATCTATAGAATTTCAAAATAATCCAGATTTGCTTGAAGCAGCACAGCAAATGGGGTTAAGGGAGATAGGAAAATATAAAACTTTTGACCCTAAAGTAAAAGACAAACCAGATACAGTCACTGTAAGAAATATGTATGACAAAGACATGGAAACTTACATAGACGCAAAAGCAGTGGCAGTTGCAGAGCTTGACTTAACAGCAAACTATGAAGATCAACAAGAGGAAGTCAGTGATGCTATAGCAAAGTTTCAGTTTGATATGCCAGGTCTTAAATTAGAAAAAAATGAAGATGGTTTGTATGTAATACCAGAGGAATATAATGATAATCTTGGTGCATATTTTGCATCTGTACAACCAGAATTTAATACTTACAAACAAATAGTGTCAAATGACCCAAGTATAGCAACAGCACAGCTCAAGCCAGGACAAAGAAGAATATACGGGTTTGGTTCTGCTGTGTTTGGATTTAATGCTAAAAGAGAAGATTATATAGATCAGCTTGGCGACCTTTATGGTGCAGATATTATTGATAATTTAGTAGGTCTTGCACCAGAAAATTTAGACGATGAACAGTTGCTTGATTATTTATACATGCAATTAAGACAACAAAAACAAGAGAGACAATAGTGTGGCAGAGTATAAATTTGGCGTATTACCCGAAGAAGAAAATGAAGAACAGCTTGTCACTGAAGAGGAACAAGAATACAAGTTTGGTCAATCTCTAGAGCCAAGAGAGCAGGATCCACTAACCCAAGAAAGCAAGTCTAGATTACAAAAAACTCCACAATACTTTAAACAAGCTGGCATAGATCTTGTCAAAAGTTTTGCTGGTATCCCAGGTGATTTTCTTAATAGTTTAAAACGACAGGCATTTGACGATTTATTAAATGATCTAAATGCACAAGTAGACGATAGTGAAGACACAAACAGTTTAAAAAATCAATTAACAAGAGATAGATTTATTGGCTATGGTTTCATAAGATCGCAAATTGAACAAGATGTAGGTCTTAAAAGAAGCTTCTTTGGATCTGGAGATCTTGCTTTAAGTGGAAGGGCTGCAAAATCAAAAGAAGAACTACAAACTATTAGAGAAGAAACACAAAAACAATTTATAGCTTGGCGTGACGAGTGGGACAAAGAGCATAAAGAAGAAAGAGCACTCCAACAAAAAAGATATAAAGAAGCTGGGTTCACAGATAGAACAGATCAAACAATAACAGGTGCAATAACAAGTATAGGTCTTGTAGCACCATCCTTAATAGCAGCTTATGCCACCAAGGATTTTCGTCTAGCATATTCTTCTTTGCCTATATTTGGAACACTTACTTATGGCGAGGTATTTGAAGACTCTATTGCAAGAGGTCTATCTATAGAAGACGCATATGCCAATGCAAAAATACAGGCTACCTCCGAGGTAGTAACTGAATTGTTGCCAGCCATGAAACTTGCAAAAGGAATTAATATATTTAACAAAGGACCAGGCGATGATTATGTTAAGAAAATATTAAACAATGGTGCTCATGCGTTTATTGCAGATGCTACAGGCGAGCAGGTAAACACATTAATACAGTCAAGCTCTAATGCATATTTCGATAACCAAGATCAATTAAGAATAGCTTTCGACAATATGAACAATCCATTTTATGAGGGCAGAAAAATTCATGAAATAGTTGGCGATAATATGGCTCATACTCTTCTTGCTACTACTATAGCTGGTGGAACAATGACAGGAATTAATACCACAATACAGCTCTCTCCAGAAATAAAAACAGCTTTAAAAAACAAAGGAGAACAAGAAGGTCAACAAATATTAGATGAGTTATCCAACCTTGTTACTAACAAGGATATGACAAAGATTGCTCTTGATAAAGCATCTGCAAGACTAAACACTCCCGAGCTTAAAAATAATAAAAGTCTTGATCCTATGCAAATCATAGCAGAGGAAATATTAAACATTGAATATGTTGGTAAAACTGAAGTACCAGTAACAGAAGACTTATCTTTTGAGCAAGAGGTTAAAACAAAGTTCAATAAGCCAGAAGAAATAAAACCTGAGTATCAGTTTGGTGCAACAGATCAGTTAGTCAGCATGCCCAGAAAAGAGGCTGGTAAAGAAACATCTGAAATAAACTTAGACACAGCAAATCTTAGTGAAACTATAAATAAAACACAAAAGAATATAGAACTTAGTTTGCCAACCAGCAGCCCTATAAACATACAAACAATACAAAACGATGCGTATGATTTTAATGAAGTTAACTTAGTTGAAAACTACGTTATAGATAGTAGAAAATTTGACCCAGAACTTTTTAATGATTTGCCAGTAAGGTTTAGCGATACTAATTTATATAGAGTTAGAGATTTTGAGTTAGAAGAAAAATCTAACATTGCAAAAGCTTTTATAGATATTAATAAAGCTGGTGTTCCTATGGATGTATTTAGTGATTTACAATTTATAGGAACCCACGTCAAGGACAACAGATTTAAAGATTATACGCCAGCATATGGAACATACATGCCACAAATACAGGGCATATCTTTATCGCCTATAACGGGACTTGGTAACTTAAATTTTGAAAATCAGCTTGGGGCAAAGATTCAGCTTAGAGATACATTTATACATGAACTCGGTCATCATATTGACTTTACTATAGGCAAAGATTTAAGCGTACAGGATAAAAATATATTTACTCCAGTAACAGCAAAATCACCATTATTTAATATACCCAACATGACATTTGAAAATGGGGTAATGAATATTGATGAAAACTCTGGTGGACCTGTTATAAGAGAAGCATTGCAAATATTGCAAGGATCTTTAAATACCCCTGAGGATTATTATGGCGGTAATATGCTTTCTTATCCATTGGGCGAACTTATAGCTAATGGAGATCAACTAACTCCTGGACAACAGAAAGCAATTAAATCAGAAACATTTGCACAAATGTATGATTTATATAATACTAACAGGGAGCTTGTCAGAGAAAAAGCTCCAGAAACATTCAACCTTATAGAGAGAATTAATGATGCAATATCAGTTGACGGAACTACAGCAAAAAATGAGGGAGTACAACGAGTATTTCAATCACCCAGTGCCAAACGAAGTTATGAAGTACCAGACACAGGACCAGCTGTTGAGCAAGCTGAAGTCAGCCCTGAAGAGCAGAGAGCCCGTCCTAGAGTGGAAGAACAGACACGAGAAGATGACGGGGACAGTGTTCGACCTGAAATATCAAGAATAGTCGGAGCTCCTCCTGGAGTAGATAATCAAAGAAAAGTTGGTGCTTTAAGAAGAAAAGTAAAAGGTCTTGTTAAAGAAGGAGAGCCAAACAGATTTTGGTATGAAGAAAGCAGCAAAGCTATTTTAGATATAACCAACAATAACATAGAAGACGCAGACAAGTTAGCACAAGCAATCGCAATAACATCTCCAAGCACAAGTGTAGAAGTTAATACAACTTTTGCATTACAAGCCTATTATCAATACAAGGCTGGTCAGCCTATAGAGACTGGCAGATATCCACAAGAAATGAGCAAAAAGTTAGAGCAAGCTTTTGCTGGTCAAGAGTGGAAGGGTAAAAAAACAGATAAGTTTTATAATAATTTAATGCGTGTTATTGACCCGAGTAGGGCACAGGGAGTAACCGTAGATTTATGGATGATGCGTTTGTTTGGATACGGCAAAGATACTGTAAACATAACAGAGTATAGATTTGTAGAAGAAGAGATAAATAAAATTGCTGATGAAATAGGCTGGGAGCCACAGCAAGTTCAAGCAGCCGCATGGGTTGCGGGAAAAGCAAGAGAGGAAGGGACAGAGGTAGTGGAAGCTGGCTTTAATTTTTCAGATGCTCTTCAAAAAAATCTTGGTCAAATAAGCACGGAAACTATACCAGGAAGAACAAACAATCATATGAATGAGATGTTTGAAGCACCTTATGAACAAGTTCAGGAATATCACGTAAATGCATCTAAAGCTATATTAGATCAAGATGGTAATGACATAATAGCCCAAAGGCTTGGCATATTGTCACCAGGAATGTTTGAAGCACCAGGATATTACGAAGGCAAGTTGAGTCCTGGAACTCAAATAGAAATAGCAGTTCCACAAGCAAGAAAGACAAAAGATCAGGTAATACAGCCAGAAGCAGAAGACCTTATTAAGGCTTATGCTTCTGTGTATGGAATTTTATTTAAACAAGATGCTGTTGGATATCATAAGCCTTTTTACCAAACAAACATTCCAAAATCTAAAAGAAACATACATGAGGCAAGAATAGGAAGACAGGTTACAAATGAAGAGATACAGTCGTTAGCTGATGCCATGGAAAGGATTTCTGGAAAAAACTATTTAAACCCAATACCAGCACCCAAAGGTGTAAGATTTATAAATTTTGCACAAGAGGATGGTATCAACAATATACAATTTTCAAAACTTGTAGACAAGGTATTAAATGAGGTAGAATTAGCAAGTAATATAGAAGTCATAGAGGCAGGATCCGCTCTTGGCTATGTGACAAATGACTGGAGTCAAAATAAAAATGGTGAAAATTACCCGCAAACTAGCCTCGAAGGACGACCCGATCTTCAAGAAAAGGTTCGTGATATCGTCAGGGAGTTACAACCAAGAATTGATGAAGTCGACACAACCCTCTCAGAAAAATATGGATGGACAAGAGATGAATCAATCAACTCCGACTACAGAGAGCCAGGAGAAATTGCCAGAAAACCAGAAGACCCAGAGTTAGATCTATCTTTTGAGATAACAAAACCCCCTGCCCCACCAGGCAAACCACCATCAGAAAACTACGAATGGACATCTGGAGATGAGCTTAATGCAAATCTTATGCTCCAAAAGTTTTTAACTAAAATTCAAAACCAATACGAGAGACAAGTAGTTCTTGAAGAAGTTATTGAAGATCAATTAGGTATGGGCATACTGAAAGATCTAGACCTATCAGTTGTTGATAAAACCGATCTAATGAAATCAATAGTTGGTGACAGAATGTTAAAAGTCTCAGAAGAGATGGAAACAACTTTAGAAGAAATGTTTGGCTTGGCAGACAACAGTTATGCAAATATAAATGAATTTCTTTATAACCTTCATGCACCAGAAAGAAATAAATATATTTACCAAGAAAGAAGAGCCAAGGTTGATGCGGCAATAGAAAAATATGGAGACAACCCAACTCCAGCACAAAAGGCACAAATAACAAGATTAACAAATTTGGCAAAGCCTTTTATAGACAATGGATCTGGAATTAAAACAGAAGAGGCAATTCAAACTTTAAAAGAAAAATACGGAATTGAATATAACGATAAGAATGATTCAATAGAAGCAATAAACGAGACTGGTAAAAAGTATTTAAGAGTTAGTGAGCTTTCAAATAATTTTATACAAGGAACCAGAAATGTATATACAAAAGGCGGATTGGTTAGTGAAGAGAATATAGATGATTGGTCTGATAGATATAAATACTATGTTCCCTTATCAGGGTTTGCGGCTGATACAAATGTAGATGGTCTTCCAAATAGAAAGGGTAAGGGCTTATCTGTCTACGGACTAGAGGTTCCTAAAGCTAAAGGTAGAACCTCAATGGCTGGCGATCCTATAATACAAATGTATAAACAAAGAGAGAATGCTGTTGTTCGGGATGAAAAAAATAGTGTAGTAAAAACACTTGCCGATCAAGCAAGAACTTTTAAGAATCCAGCAGTGTATGAAACCCTGGACAAAGTTCCAAAAGAAGCAAAACAAAGACCAGAATGGGATCCTATAAGACAGTCAGCTTATGTTTTCTTTAAAGAAGACGGCAAACAAAAATCTGTAGTAATAAGAGATGAGCGTTTAGCAAGGGCTCTTCAACATCTTGATACTCAAGGCATGAACTCCGTTTTACAAACCATAGCCATTGCAACAAGGTTTATGTCTGTTATGAATACAGGTTACAACCCAGACTTTGTATTTCCTAACTTCTCAAGAGATGGTTATGCAGCGGCAGCCAGTGCACTTGGTGAACAGTCCACAAAAGGCGGAAGAATATACGGATCTAAAATTGTATGGAAGTCTATGAAAAATGTATTTCCAAGACTTGGTGAACTATATACATACTATAGAAAGGGACCAGAAGCTATCAAAGATCCTGGTGCAAGAAAAATGATAGAGACTTATCATGCCATGGGTGCAAAAACTTCTTACTTTGAATTCTTAGATACAGACAAACTTACAAAAAACTTTACGGCACTTTCTAAATACAGGGCTGGCAAGATAAGTGCACAAGATTTAAAAAGAAATACCTTAGATTTAGTTGGCGATATAAACAACGCTATAGAAAATGGCTGGAGATATTCACAGTTTACAGAATATGTAAAACAAGTAGGTGGCATTGACAATGTTTCACAAACAAATCTTAAGAGAGCAGCAGTTCAAGCCAAAAATGCTTCAGTTAACTTTGATAGAAGAGGTGAGTGGGGACAAGAAATAGGTGCATTATTGATGTTCTTTAATCCAGCAGTTCAAGGATCTGTGCAATTTATGCGTGGTCAAAATATCTTTACCAAAAGAGGAAGAAAAAGATTACAACCACAAAAGCTTGCTCTTAGTCTTGGTGCCGCATCATTGGGAATGCTTTACGAAATGTATAACATTTTAATGAGTGCAGAAGATGAGGACGGTGAACTGGTATTAAATAAAATCCCAGACTGGGAAAGAAATAGAAATATGATTTTTGTCATGCCAGATGAAATTAATATGAAAGCTGGAGAGGGACTAGAAGTTAAAAAGCATGGTGAGGTTAAAAAATACATGAAGGGAGATAATCCTTTTGCTATCGCTATACCTTTGGCTTATGGTTATAACACTCACTTTAATATGGGTAGGCTTTTCGTTGATACGCAGGCACATAAAATGTTTCCAGAGAAATTCGATAAGCCTATAATGTCTTTAGAAAAAGCTGGATATGAGCTAGCTGACGGATTTATAACATCTTTTTCACCAATATCACCTGTTGATACAAGTGCTACAGGTTTAGAGGGCTTAATATCTAGATCTAGAGCTTTTGCACCATCCGCTGTTGTAAGACCTTTGCTAGATATAGCAGCAAATGAAACTTATTTTGGAGGTCCAATTACTAAAAAAGATTTCCCGTATGCACCAAAAGAACCTAAATTTAAAAAAGCTTTTAGGGGAACAGAAAAAGCATATGTTGATTTTACCAAAGCACTTAATGAAATGTCTGGTGGTAACGATTATAGGTCTGGTTGGGCTGACTTAGATCCAAATAATTTAAAATATTTTATAGACTACCATCTTGGTGGAGCGGGTAGAACTATTACTAGAACAGCCGATCTCCCAAGAAAAATAAAAGAGGGAATTTTAACATTAGAAGATATTCCAGTAATTAGATCTTTTGTTGCACAGCCAAAACCATACATGAATGGTGAGTTGTATTACGATAGAAAGGACAATATAGAGGCTTTAGCTTATGAATATAAAAACCTAGACCCCGATCAAAAACGAGAGTTCAAGAAAAAAGAAAACATGAAAATCGTTAAGCTGGGTGACTATATGTCTCCTCTTGAGAAAAAAATATTTAATAAAAGATCAGAAAAAGCAAAAGATGCTACCAGACCAGCACTGTTACAGGCAGAAAAAGAACTTAAAAAAGTTAGAGATAAAATGACAACTGCCAGAAATCTATATGAAATAAAAGATCCTGACAAATATTCAGAACTTATGAGAAAGTACGATGAAGAAGTTCAAGAAATTTATCAAGAGTTCAACAAAAAATATAATAAGGTTAAATCTAAGAACTAAGTCGCAGAGCCAGTAGTCATCCACTGCGAGGGAATATGAATTTGAAAACCAGCCCTGCTGAAGGTTTAAGTAACTAAGATATCAGAGTATTACTTGCCTCACAAGCATCGCTCAAATAATCTTTTGATAGGTGTGCATACCTATTTACTATATTGAAGTCGGACCACCCACCAAGATGTTGTAACGTATGTAAAGGAGTACCATTTTGTACATGGTGAGTAGCCCAAGTATGTCTGATGTCATGCCATCTAAAGCCATTCAGTCCAGCTCTATCTAATGCACTATACCAAGCAGTGTTAGACGCTCTATTCATTTTTCTACCAGCATAGGTAAAAACATAAGGACTAGACCTTTCAATTGATTCTAGGAGCTCTCTGCATTTAGCATTTAGAGGCACAGATAACCCTCTGCCGTTCTTGGTTTCAGTTCCATCAATTGATATCTGATCTTTTTTAATGTCTGACCATTTAAGATTAAAGCAGTTGGACATTCTAACCCCAGTGAGGAGTGAGAATATAAATGGTTTCTGCAAATGAAGGGGGAGTTCTCTTTGCAGTTTTTTTATATCCTCAAGAGTAAAGTATTTATTTCTTTTGGGGGATTCTTTTACTCTTTTAATAATGGGCTTAGCGTCCAACCACCCTAACTCTTCATATGCATACATAAGTATTGCACGGAAGTAGCTTAAATATCTATTTACTGTTCCTGGTGATCCCTTGATACCAGACCTAGCACTAGCTATTTGTTCTTTATTAATATCTTTAATGTCCATGTCTGCAAACAATGGCTCAAAGTATTTTCTATAGGTAAAATCATTCTTACCCATTTTATTAAACCTATAATATTCTTTTATTGCGTCAGTTAATGTTTTCATTTTTTATTTTTTGCAATTAATATTTTCTCATGCTGAGTCCATATTTTTTTAAACTCAGAATCTTTTGATTTTTTTTTAGCTTTTTTTATTGCGTTAATTTTTTTTGTTAAACCGTTCATTATTTTCCCCCATTAAATATTTTGTGTATACATTATAAACATGTATTACACATTATTGTCAATAACATATTTTTTAAATAGGTTTACAGGAATCAAGCAAGCCTTTTTAGTCTGATCATCTCCTTCGCCCAGTACATCCTGGACCCTTATGTTATTTAGTAAAATGCACTCTAATATTTTCTTTGGTTTTATCCACAGGTTTTCTACACCAGTGTGTATGATCCAGTAGTCAGCCTCAGTAGAGAGCAAAGCAGACGGCTTACCAAACATATATAGTTCAATAATAATATTGCCAGTCTCTTGGCTCTTGTAGTCAACCTTAACTTCTACCTTAAGATCTTTCTCTGGTATAAATATGTCGTAAGGCTTGAACTTTCCTGGTATTAAAACAGCACTAGGATATTTTTTATGAATTGATTTTAAGATCCTGTTTTCTAACTCTTGTCCAGTTAGAAGATCTTTTTTGAAAGCTCTACTCGAACTTGTTTTTGATTTCTGCGTAATCATTTTCAGACATTATTGATTGAACTGATATGTCATTAAACTTATGTTTTGACTCAGCTATCTTGTTCAATAATGCTATGCATTTATGATCTTGTGGATACATTTCTGATTGATGGGTTGCGACTTGAGTTATCCTCTTAATCACATCACCAACAGTAAGATTGTCTATTGTTTTCAATTTTTGTAGTTCCCTCCATCTATCTTCCTGAGAAGATACCTGCCTTATTTTATAACCTTCAGCGGCATTTTTGATGTTGATAATTTTTCTTTTTAATTCTGGAAGTTTATTCCATTGGCGTATTTCGTCCTCGTGTCTACCACAAGTTTTACATCTAATATCGCCTATTGTTGTGGAGCAGACTCCACCATTACAGGGTGATCCTGATAGGGAAGACTCCCCTAGTACAGATGAGAGCCTCTCAGAACCTGAGAGACTCTTTTCTAGTTTTGCATTCATTTGCTTTCTTTAGATGAACCAGCTCCATTTGTGTTCTTTGTATCTGATTCTACCGCATCTTCAGCTTGTTGTACAACCGTGTACTTCTCTGGGAGAAGACCTGTAAGTTGATTTTGGTCAACCTGATTTCCTAGTTGAACAAGTCTTATAACCTCAGTAAGCAAAGGCATGATGCTGCTTGAATGAAAATTAAGAACATTCAAACGATTAACCGCTTCTTTAGATAAACTATCGACTTCATATTCTCTAGCTTCTCCATCTACGTTTAAGGTGATATTTTTTACAGCCTCTTCACCACCAGGCGTTACAATTTTACCCATATTTCCTCCTAGAAAGGTAAGTCATCTTCCGTAATGTCCTTTGGGAACACTTCATTAGATTTTGGTTTTACACTCTGTGCTTCTTTAGGTGTTAAAGCAAAGCTTAAAGCAGGTGCTTTATCTGGTGCACCTGGAGATCTTCTCCACGCACTAACCCAAAAATCTGCTCCGTTTACATTAAGCTCTCCCCTGAAGTCAGGATGTTTTTCAGTTTCTTTTTTATCGTTTTTCCAAATCGCACCGCGATTGGTATTATCATATTCAGCCATTCTATTTCTCCTTATCAGCCCAGTCATCTAAAATCTTGTTAACCATATAGGCAACCTTACGATCATAAAACCTATGACCAGCCTTTTTACTGGCAGACACTAGTTTATCGTAAGTGGATTTATTAATCCTTGAACTAATTGATTTTTTTTCATTTTTATTAATAGTCATTTATTCCTCCAGTAGTTTGGTATAAATTCTGGTGTCGCCCTCTGACCTATAGCCTTCCATAATGTCAAAAGGAATATCCTGATCCTTTACCAATCTGGCGTAGTTTATTCGACCCCTAGCTTGTGTCATATGACATTTCACTCTTGAGGTACTAAATGCTCCTCCGTGCCTCTTCACAGCTTCGGCTGAAAGTTCTTTCTTTCTTTTATCAAGCAAGCTTTTCCTTTCGTTGAGCTCATTTAGTTCGGTTAATACATCTGCAAGCTCTGACGTCTCATCATCATCATCTACAGATTTATAATTGACTCCTGGTTCTTCTTTTGTCTCTGACCACATAGCAATGTATTTGGGGTCTTTAGATGCATCTTTGTACCAGTCCATAAATTCCTTAGCTTTTGGTATGTAAATTTCTGCCCACCTAGGGTCTCTCTCTACCCATTCTTGATAGTGTGCATCTTCATACCATTGAAAGAACAACATCTCATCTATATCCATGCACTCCATGCCCATTTGCATTTGATGCCAATAGTTTCTTTTCTGCTCTTTAACATTCTTAACTGGTTTGGTTTGCGGGCATTTAATTTCAACAGCAGAAACTTTTCCATTTCTACCAGAAACAATAACTCCGTCAGGGGACATACCCAACCAATCATGTTCAGGGTGCACAACAAAAGATGGCTGAGTTATTTTATAACCCATGCTCTTTAATTGTTCTAAAGCAACTGGTTCGTGATTACTACCATAGGTAATAGCAAACATGGCTCTCTGATCAAAAGGGTCTTGAGATAAGTTGTGAGCCTCTCTATAGATATCTCTACCCAAAGCTTCCCATTGGTTTCCTTTAGCCCACATACACTCTTTGACGGCACGAGGTAGCCTTGTACCAGTTATTCTGTTTTTTCTTTGATCATGCCATTCAGGAGTACCTTGTTTAATCATTCTTGTACACCTTTGTAAATGCCAACACTAATTGTTTTTTGATCTCATCATCGCCACTTAAGTTAGCCACCTTTTCATATTTCTTATATATCTCTTTGGCTTTTTCCTTATTTGCACATGCTTTTATTTCTTTAGTGAAGTCATCAACCATAACGGCTGTTTCGTCTACCTCTTCAGCAGGTGCTCCCTGATCAATGCCTTCAAGTTCAGGCTCTACGACACCCTCAAAAGGTACGCAAAAAGTTTCAAGCAAAGCGTTACGATATGCAAAAGATCTTGCAGACTCCAAGTCTTTACCTTGTTGTGACTTGCTGTGCCCAACATAAGACCTGTCAACATAAGACCCATCTTCAGTACATATAAACCTTAAGGTTCCAACAACTCTTGTGAGTGTTGATCTTCCATCGTCTAAAAATTTAGTTGATACTTTAAGATCAGGTTGGACCAAAGTTAGTATGTTGTTATCATGCAGTGGTTTTGAAAAAGATTGTATGATCTGATCTATACCCCTGTATTTATATTTTTGAAATGTATTAACACCCTCTTTTGCAATTGGATTTTGATACATATAATTTTGCACATTTTTAAGTGCTGTATATATTTCTTTATTACTCATAAAAACCTCCTGCAAGAATTGTAAACTTTTAATAAATTAAAAACAATACTTTACAATGATTTATATTTAAAGTTAATATACACCAGTGAGGGAAAAATATGTCGCTTGAATACATTACAAAAGTTTTAAAGGTTGAGGTAAATTCAACACAAAAATTATTGCTAATTGTTCTAGCTAATTACTCTGATGAGTTTGGCACTTCATATCCCTCCCATAGAAAGTTGACTGAACTCACAGGACTTTCCCTCACAGCTATTAAAGACAATTTAAAAAAACTAAAAGATATGGGTTATATAGATTGGGATCGTAGAGATAATACAAGCAATTTATATAAAATATTAGGGGGGTCGGCAGACGGCTATGGGGGGTCGGCAGGTGGCTACAATACTAAAGCTTATACTAAAAATGAATTTATATTAGATATTGATTTGATAAATGAGATTTATAAAAGCAAATGTGATCAATCATTTTATGTACATTCACAAAATGCACACAAGTATGTTGTTCCATATAAAAAACTAAAAGAGATAGCTAAATCTAAGAAGGGGTATGTCTCGCCCAAAACGGGGAGAAAAATAGATTTCACATCAAAAGACTTTTGGGAAGCTTACTTTGATATAGCAAACTCAGAAGGTCACAAGAAGTGGATAAGATCTTTTTGGAATGGAAAGCCTACACTTGGAACTATGTTAGGTATAAATCAATTTGATGCAATTATAGAGAGGAGACATGGATAAAGAAATATATGAGCTAGAAGCAAATCTTCTTGGTGCAATGATACTGGACCACAAAAGATTTATGAAAGCACAAGAGGCTGGTCTGTTACCAGAGGACTTTGAAACAAGTTCTTATCGCCAAGCTTATGAAGTTATGTTAGATGCAAAGGCATCTGATATTGTCACGATTAGAAATAAAGTTAAGGATGATTTTGCTTTTGATGAGATAAGACAAGCGGCTGGTTACTGCATATCACCAGCTGGATTTAGTCACTGGATTAAAGCCATGCATGAGAAGACTGCTAACAACAAACTCATGAGGCTGTCATTAAAGATACCAGAAATAGTCGAAGATAAAATTACTATTGATGAGAAAGTAGATCAGGTTAACCAGTTGTTGATTGAGAACAAAATAACAAAAAATACAGGAGCACCACAATCTATAAAAGATATATTATCTACTGTAAAACAAGAGCTACAAGACGCAAATCTAATTCAACAAAAGTTAATTAAAACTGGATTTAATAACATAGATGAAAGGCTAAATGGATTTAAGGATGGCGATTTAATTATAGTTGCTGGTAGACCAGGAATGGGTAAGACTACATGGGCACTAAATATAGCAACTAACAATATACTCAAAGGCAAGACAGTATTAGTTTTTTCTCTAGAGATGACAAACGAACAGCTGATAAAAAAGATAGTTAGTTCAGAGTCAGGGTTATCCATGAAGTCTTTATTAACAGGAAACCTTACCGCAAATGAGTGGGATAAGTTCAATACTTTTGAAAAAAAATTATCCAAATCAAACTTATATGTTTATGATAAGTCACCAATAACCATAGAAACTCTTGTTAACAAAACCAAAGCAATACAATCAATTAAAGATATAGACTTGATAGTTGTTGACTATTTACAATTACTTATGACTTCAAATAAAGCACCTAGTAATTCTGATAGTCGAGCTGCTTCAATGACCTATATTTCCAATCTTCTGAAGGGGCTGGCAAAAGATGTCGGCTGTCCAGTAATCTCGTTGTCTCAATTAAATCGGGGTGTGGAGGCGAGAGTGGACAAACGCCCAGTCCTTTCAGATCTTAGAGATAGTGGCTCTATAGAACAAGATGCTGATATGGTAATAATGTTATACAGGGAAGAGTACTACGATTCCTTGAATACAGGATTAGCAGAAGTTATTGTTAGAAAAAATCGTCTTGGTGAAACAGGAGATTTTAACTTAGCCTTTGATGGTGCCACATCAAAATTTTTAGATCCTGAAGAGGAGGCATTCGGGAAAAAAGAAACAAGGAAAAAAGACTATGGAATCATCTGAAAACTTTCATCAACAACTAAGAGATATAATACCAACCATATCAGAGGCTAGAGTAAACGTACTCAAGGCAGAAGTAAATCTTAAAAGAGTGTTCTGGATAGAGCTATGTCAAGCTAAAGACGATGGAGAAAGATCATATAACGCACAGAAATCAAAGGCTGAAGCAACAGAAGCATACTACGAAGCGTCAATGATAGTAGCAAAAGCAAAAGCAAAGCTTGATGCATTGCAAACAGAAAAGTCTGCTGTAGATATGCAGTTTGAGGAATGGCGAACTAAAATGGCTAACTTAAGAATGGAGAGAAATAGATATGGTGCATGATAATTTTAAAGATTTTTGCAGAATGATGTATGAAGAGTGCAAGTCTGAAAGAAGAAAGTATAATGAGGATCAGATTGATTTTGATGATTATGTGATGCAAAACAATAAACTTTTAGTTAAAGAATATGCAAGGCAGAACTCCAAATAAAAAAGAAAAACAATGGATGGATTCTATATCTAACTTTGGATGTATTGTTTGCAAGCTTTTTTATCAATGCGATAGCCCAGCTGAGATACATCACATAGATGGCAAAACAAAACCAGAGGCACATCTTAAAACACTACCTCTTTGCTATAAACATCACAGAGAGGGTGTTAACAATGAGCTGTATGTTTCAAGGCACCCTTTTAAAAAAGAATTTGAAAACAGATATGGTAATCAATACCATTTATTAGAAAGGCTAAAGGAGTTAGTTGAAAATGACTGAATGGCATGGAGGGAAGGGATCGCGACGTCGAAATACAAACGAAAAAAAGTATCAAGAAAATTGGGAAAAGGTTTTTAAAAAAGGAAAGAAAAATGTCAGCAACAAAAAAACAAGTAGGCGGAAACCACTACAAAAAATATAAAATACAACCAGTAGAATTTGCACAAGCCAATGAGCTTAACTATTGTGAATCAAACATAATTAAATATGCTGTAAGGCACAAGGATAAAAACGGCATAGATGATGTTAAAAAAATAATACATTACGCGGAACTGCTGCTTGAGCTTGAGTATTCTGAAAAGTGAAGCACGTTGATCAAACGGGTCAAATAGATACGCTCCGCTACGCCAACCAAATAAGTTTATTGAAAACTCATCAAGAGAGAATCGACTATATGACTGATATAGATGAAAACTTTCATGATTTGGTGTATCTTTTAGGTATGCAGATGGCTATTCCTAAAACCATTGCCAGCCTACCAACTCGGGAGGAAAGAAAGAAAGCATGGGAAGAATTGCCAGAACATAACAGAACTATGAGAGGCATGAAAGACATGGTTTATCATAGAGTAATAAGAATTTTTAAAAACAGGAGCTAATTATGCCAATGGGAAAAGGAACATACGGGTCTAAAGTAGGAAGACCACCTAAAAAAAAGAAAACTAAAAAGAAAGGTAAAAAGAAGTAATGCCTTTTAAAAAGTACTCATCAAAACAAAAAAAATTAGCCAAGGTTGCAAAGCCCAGGAATAAAATTACAGGAGCTGATTTTAAAAAACTGAGAAAAAGCAGTGGTAAGAAAAAGTAGCAAGGCTACAAAGAAAAAGTCTACAGTAAACTCTGCTGGTAACTATACTAAACCAGCAATGCGTAAAAGGTTATTCAACCAAATCAAAGCTGGGTCAAAGGGTGGAAGAGCTGGTCAATGGTCAGCAAGGAAAGCACAAATGCTAGCCAAAAAATACAAAGCAAATGGCGGTGGCTATAAAAAATGATTGGCAGACTATTTGATAAATTTATCGAGTGGTCGCTCAACAGACAAGAGGCATACTTAATGAAAAAAACACCGATCAAAAGAAAGGTATCTAGAGTAAGAAGAAAAGCAAACGCAAAGAGAAAAGAAACCAAAAAATAACTATACTTATTTAACATTATGCCATTAAAAAAATCACAAAAATCACTTAAAATATGGACCAAGCAGAAGTGGCGAACTGCTAGTGGAAAAAAATCTAGTAAGACTGGCGAAGTCTATGCTCCAGCAAAGACAATAGCAAAATTAAAATCTACAGCTAAGGGTAGGAAAAAACTAGCCAAGGCAAATCGGGTAAAAAGAAAAGCAACCGCAAAAGGTAAGCAGCATGCTAGACACGGACTACACAAAGGGAGAAAAAGATAATGGCAACAGTTAAAGACACAAAAAGAGTCTCAGGTGGTGTTATGTATCGAGGTAAGAAATACCCAGGATTTAACAAGCCAAGAAGAAACACGGGATCAAGCAAGCACAAAATGGAAGTGCTAGCTAAAAAAGGTAATGAAATTAAAGTTGTCAGATTTGGGCATAAAGATTATGGGCATAATTATTCTAGTAAAGCTAGGAAGTCTTATCTTGCACGATCCGCAGGAATCAAAAACAAATCAGGCGGGCTTACAAAGAATGATAAGTTCTCTGCGAACTATTGGGCGAGGAAGAAGCTCTGGGCTGGATCGGGGGGAAGTAAAAAAACTCCACCTAAAAAATGAAGGTATACTATGGGTCAGTTACCCAAGACGACAAGACTCCCCAACAATTTCTAATTATCGCTGAAGATTCATACCAAGCTGAACAGATTATAGAAGACATAGGCTTAGACCTTATAGGTGATCTTAGTGAAGTTTTCGTTTATCATGATCATGAGATAACTTATCATTAGCACTATGAACAAGAAGCAAGATTTGATCCAAAGATTTGAACAGCAAGGCTACGACAGAGTTAGCCTTCGATGGGTGCCAAAAAACCCCTATGGTAAAAAGCACAAAGTCAGCGGATGGATATATAAACTTCATGGAGATTCTGAGTGGTCAAAGCTTGGCAATAACTATGAAGATGCCTACAAAGAAATAGATTTAATATAGATTTACTATTGCGTCTGATACTGAAGCTATAGCAACCATGGCTTTCTTGATATCGTCTTGATTAAGATCTTCAGGGTAGCCATTCAATAGATCATTATCAACAAAAGAGTTCTGCTCTTTGTCTTTCAAGTCTCTGGCTATTTTTATTATTGCTTCTTTTACTAACATAGGAACCCTCTATATTATCAAAAAGAAAAATGAATAACAGTCTTGACATTTCAAAAAGACAAAAAAAAGCGGAGTAGTTACCCCGCTTCTTTGGATCATGGTTTACTTTTCTTTTTTATGCTCCTCCTCGTATGTAGTAAACCTTCTTTTGCATTCCAGACATTCCCGTCTGCGTTTGTTAACTGATCCGTCAACAAACTTACGGACATCTACAACTCTTGAGTTGCCGCCACATTCTCTACATTTCATGACGCCTCCTCTGCTTCAGCTTTTTTCAAACACTTATTGACCCAAGCTAAAGATTTTTTTATAGCTTCTGCTTCAGTTTTTGACTTCTCGTTAAAGTAGTCAACATAATGATCAGCCATCCATTTAATACACTCTTCTTTGCTGCCAGCCCAGCCGTTGCAATTACTAAGATATTGAACTTCCCAGAATGGTTGAAAGTCGTCACGGTTTGTATCAATGCCAGCATGAGCATCACCCTTACAAACAAAGTCTAATTCAAAACTTCCATCTACAATCATGCAACATCCTCCTCTGGTTTAAACTCCCACATATCAACATCACCAATAAGCTTTCTGGAAACAATATCTTTCAAGCTTTGTGTCATCCAGTAAGCATCAGACTGGACCCAGTTCGCATCCTCACAAGATTGGTACCTGTAGCAACTTATCATGCCGTAGAGCTCCTTCTTGTTAACTCTAGGATATCCCTTAGCCTTGGCTTGACATTGATTAACAAAGAGTAAGATCATGCTCTCATCAAACTCGTCATCCTTGCCCTCAGGGTTCCATGTAAAGAAACCCTTCCAGCTATCTGGATATCTAGCCTGTAAGCTTTTGATATTCTCTCTGGCTAATATCTCAGCCGCCTCTTGCGGGGAAGAAAAAGAAATCCTCTCCCTTGTCACCATGTTATAGGCATGAGTCACAAGATCATCACTAGCCATTGGCACACTACCGTTAGCAAAGAACTTACTCATCTCACCTATGTGATCAGCATTACATAAAAACGCACTCATTATTTCACCTCCTGTAATTTCTTTTGCTCTTCACGAATCAAGTCAAAATAAACTTGTACCTCTTTGATTCTTTCAGAGTCAAGCTTGTCAAACTTCTTGTCATACGCAAGGTCAATTTCGTGTATGTAATTTAGATATTTTCTTATGTTGTTATTTATTGTTTTCATTGTTGCACCTCCTATAATGCACTTGGTATTGTTCCGATTGGTTTTCCAAGACCTTCCCCGTACCATTCAGTAAATATTCGATCATCTTCTTTTATTTCTTTTAAAGTCATGCCAAACATTTCTGCACATTCTCTTTGCCAAAAATCATGCAAATATTTACTTTGTTTTTTAGTAGGGCTTTTTTCTAGTTTAAATAATTTATAATCAACCCCATATTTTGTATGACATTCTAAAATGTATGTCTTTTTCATTTTCTTGAATTGCTTTTGCAATTCTTGTAAATTTTCTGTTGTCATTATTTCACCTCCTTTAGTGTTTCATGATCTTCTTTAGTTGACTCACCATCCAAGACTCTTGATAGAGCCTTAAGTTGGTCCGTGTTTAATTTATCCAATACATCTAAATTGAATATTTCATTATTAAATAGGTCCATTATTTCACCTCCCTTAGTGTTTCTTTTAATTTGTGTAAAACCTTGTCAGTATATTTTCTTACATACTTTGGCAATTCAGCAGTCTCATTGTTTGGATAAACCTCAACATAATCAAAGTCACTTTCACCATACCATCTTTGTATTTCTACTCTTGATGTATCATCATCTGAAACCTCTAAGTAATCTGATGCAACCCTTTCATATTGTTTTAAATCCCAATGCCAAACACTGTTGCCATCTTCTGTAAAAATCATAAATTCATAGAGCATATTATTCACCTCCTTGTGTTATTAAACCTTCGTTAATTAAATGCATTGCAGTTCTACCAAACCAGCCTTGAAGTTGCCAAGCTAGACCAGTGTCAACTAAGTGTTGCCACGCCTCTATAACTTGATCCTCATGATCAGCTGGAATGAATCCCTCTGCAATACCTACAGCTGTGAAATTATCCATTGTCATCCTCCTCGTATAAACTAAATTCCATATGCCCTCTATCAAGCTCCCACTTGTTCTCACAGACAAGGTAGGCAAGTCTGTTGACCAACCAGTAGCCATTTTGAACAGTGCCATCATCCATAATTGTCCAAACAAGTCTGTCATCTTGCTTTAAAACAAAGTCAAGCTCTTCACCGTATGTCTCAAAAGCCTTCTCTTGATCATCTTCTGAAAAGTAGCTGTGATCATTTGATAGATGATTATCAATAGGTTTATATTTTTCTACGAAAGTATCAATATTCATGATTGCCCTCCAAAAGATAAAGCTATTGCAAGTGCCATTGATAATCCAACTGGCACACATATTATTATTGCGAACAAGATATAAGTAAGCCTATCTCGTTTCGCTATTTCTTCTTTGTAAGTCATATTCCCTCCTTTGGTTTGTTTGACTAAGACTCCCATTGCTGGGAGTTTCGCTCATTAAGAGCTCATCAGTTAGCCTAGCTGTGGTACCACATATCCCACTTCTGCACGATCTCATAAATATCGTAGTCAGCTTTATTCTGGATAGCTTCCTTTAGATCATTAAAGACTGCTGATCTGTAATCCCATCTATCTGGTTTGTTGATGGTGTAGCCCTTATCCATGAAATAGGCATAGTCTTCTACCAGTCCATGATCCTTGGATAGTTCCTTGGTGATCCACTTGACCATATCTATGGCTTGCTCATGAAATGATCTTTTAAGCTCAACATAGTTCAAGAAGTTAGTGTCTCCAAAGTCAAGAACATCTGCTCCCTGTTGTTCAGCCTTGCCCATTATTTCAGTAGCAATAACCATTTCTCTTTCCCAAGATTCTTGGGCATCAGTTTTAGTATTTAAGTTTTTCATAGTCCCTCCTTTAATTTGTTTGACTAAGACTCCCCGTAGGGAGTTTCGCTCATTAAGAGCTCATCAGTTAGCCTATATATATACAGCAAATGATCCGTTATTTTTAAACGGGTGACCATGCACGCTAATCTTTACCATTTTCTTTTCACTCATCATGTATTTTTTTTCAGACTGCAAGATTAATTTTTTAACAAAGTCTTTTGCTTCTTTCTTAGTAATTGTTAAGCAGTTGCTGTATAGGTCCTTATAGACTTCATCGTTATCAATCAGCTCTTGTGTATAGCAATCAGTGCGGATGAGCATGCCAACACTATCACATCTTCTCATCCTAATGATTTTGTCTAACTCTTTTGGTGTGACAAACATATAGTCGTGTCTTACTTCGACCAGTTCATCAAGATTATCACCATATCCTTTAGCCTTCATTCTTACTGCTATTGCTCTATCTATTTTATTTTTTAATGTTTTCATAGTCCCTCCTAATTTTGTTTGACTAAGACCATCTCGATTCGCGGGGAAAAAAGATGGTTTCGACCAATCAGGTCTCATCAGTTAGCCTTATGTATAGTAAGCATCAGAAGCTGGTGACAAATAGCTTGGAGTATTTTTTCTCTCCATAAACTTGGTACCACAAACTTTGTTAGTGCGTTCAACCATTGGTTCGTTCTCGTAAAAATAATCATAAGTAACAACTTCTGAATTGCATAATTGCTTGTAGCGTTTCCAGTCGCTGTTATATTCTTTCATCTCTTCTCGATGAGCATCAATCCCTTCTTGTGTCGCGTATTTATTGGGACCATTCACTTCTTCTGTAAATCTACCGCTGTTATAAAGATTGTTAATATAATTTACAGTATCATTCAGATCATCTATAAACCATCCATAGTGATGATTCTTTCTTCTAGTAAGATAGCTTTTAGCTTGAGCTTGAGAATTCCACTCTTTGCGTCCATATCTTGTCCCAGTCTTTGGGTTATATATAACGTAAGTTACTGATTTATCGTTGTTTAATGTTGTCATATTCCCTCCTAAGGTGTAAACATTTCGTTAATTGATTACAAGTATAGCTATACGATATGTAGTGTCAAGCATTTATTTGAAATTAATTGAAATTAATTTTTGGGGCTGTTGAGAATGATCTGCAATTACTGTATCTTTTGTATGAAACAAACTTAAAGGAACTATGGAGCTACAAGCATTAGAAATGAGACTTGAGAACCTTGAACAAAAAATGTCTGAGGTTCATAAGCTAACCTCGATATTGCCAAGACTGGAAGAGAGAATGATTGCTCAAAAGGATGATCTACAAGATCATGAGTTTAGATTGAGAAGTCTTGAGCAGAGTCAACAAAAGGGTAATGTTTATATTGGCTGGATCGAAAGATTTGCATGGGCTGTTGTCGTTGCACTGGCTGGTAGTTCAATATTTTTTTAATATGTTTTTTGGTCAAAAAGAATACGATGCAGTCTTAGAAAGATTTGCATATCTACCTGAAGCCACCCTTGGCAAACTTACAGTCAAAGATCATGTATTTTGGATCGCTGAACGCCCTTGGCGGGGAAATAAAAAAGAGGTCAGCTGTATACCAAATGGCACATATACTTGTAAGGCATACACAAGCAAAAGATTTGGAGAAACCTTTGAGATCACAGAGGTACCAAACAGAACCTATATCCTATTCCATGTAGGGAACTTCCCTGAGAAAGATTCTCATGGATGTCTGCTAGTAGGATCATCATTGATGGCTGGCAAGCCAGCAGTATCTGCAAGCAAGAATGCGATGGCTAAATTCAGAGAGGTCTTACAAGGTGTCGAAAGCTTCGATATCGAAATCAAAGACTCAACCCCATACGACTGGTCATAAGTCTAGGGTATGTAGAACTTGCAATGTTCGCAAGGCAATAGAACGCTTCGAAATAACTAAAGGATATAGAGCTAGACAATGTCGCTCCTGCCGTCAAGCGGGGAAAAGAAAAAGAATGAGCGAAAGCCCATATGCTTATATGAACAACCTATACGCACAACTATCACATAGACGCAAGAAGACACACGACTTCAACATAGATAGAGAGTATCTACATAAGCTTTATGATCATCAGAAAGGACTCTGTCTATACACTGGTATAGCTATGACTCACATCAAAGATGGAACAGGCTATCACTTACAGAATATCTCTATAGATCGCATTGATAACAACCAAGGATATGTAGAGGGAAACATTGCTTTGGTGTGTCTTGCTTGCAACATGATGAAGTACACGATGGAGTTAAAAGATTTGGTCAAATGGTGTAAACTTATAGCTAAACATAACAAGGAATAATTATGGCAATTAAAGACAAGACAATGAGACAAAGGAAAGAGGAATTTGTACAGCATTTCTTAGTGACAAAGAACGCTACTGAAGCCGCAAAAAGGTGTGGGTATTCAGAGAAGAGTTCTTATAATCAGGGGTACAGATTGATGAACGATGATGAAGTTTCTGAAATGCTTGCAAAAGAGTTATCTGAATCAAAGGAACGTAACCTGAGAGACCATGACAGCATCATAGAGAGGCTCAAAGAGGAAGCCCTAGGCGATGTAGCAGGTCATACCGCAGGCTCTCGTGTCAAAGCCTTAGAGCTCCTCATGAAATACTACCAAATGATTGATAGTTCTCAGAAGCTTGAGGTTTCAATGAAAGACTCTTGGTTTGAGACGATTGATTTAGACAATAAAGAGAATCACCTTAATTAGGTGAGTGGCTCTTAGTTAGTGGACACTATCAAAGAAAGCCCCATATATAAAGGGCGGGGAGTGCTGGACATGGTACCTCATATACATATATACCCATATCCCCCCATGACCTTAAGGGGGGGTGGTAATTTTGCAAATGCAAACTGAAAAAAATAAAATAAAAAAAATTATAAAAACCTTTAAATCGAGTCTCCCTCAATACGCAAAGCATTGTTTAAAAATTATAGACAAACAAGGTAAATTAATTAACTTTGAGTTTAACGAAGCACAGAAACTATTAGACGCACAGATAAATAGACAGATTAAAGAGCGTGGCAATGTCCGAATATTAATACTAAAGTCTCGTCAGACGGGTATATCTACATACTGCCAGGCAAGAGGGTTCTGGAAAACAGTTAGTGCACAGAATCAAAACGCGGTAGTTGTATCCCATCTTAATGAATCCACCAAAGCTATCTTTAGCATGGTAAGAAACTTCTATGATAATTTACCGCACCCAGTTGTTACACCAGAGTTAAAAGAGTCTACTAATAACTCTATGGCATTTACTCACGGATCTAGATGGAGAATCGCTACAGCGAGAACTGGTGAAGTCGGGAGGGGTTGGACTACAAACTATCTACATGGTTCAGAGGTAGCCTTCTACCCGAACTCAGATATTATCCCTGGTCTTTTACAAACAGTCCCCGAGGCAGAGTCAGAAATACTATTAGAGTCCACCGCGAATGGAGCAGGTGGTTGGTTCTACGATGCATGTATGAGAGCGTTGCGTGGTGAAGGTGAGTGGGAGATATGTTTTATTCCCTGGTACATGATGCCCGATTACCGCAGGAAGGTAGATCCCTACTTTGAATTAGAGCGTGAGGAAGAAGACATAAAGACTATGTTTAATTTAGACGATGAGCAGATAATGTTTAGGCGTTTAAAGATTCAAGAACTAGGTGGCGAAGATCTGTTCAGGCAAGAGTACCCGTCTACCCCCCAGGAAGCATTTTTAACAACAGGTAGATTATTTGTTGAGCCGAAGTTTATAGACCAAGCAGCAGTAGAATGCTTTACCCCGATTTCCCGCTACGATGTGCGAGAGAGTGACTTTGTTCCGCATGAAAAAGGGCTACTAAAAATTTTCGAGAATCCAAAGGATTCTCTTAGATATTGTATAGGTGTAGATGTTGCGGAGGGCTTGGAGCACGGAGATTACTCTTGCATTCAGGTGCTAGATCATATGGGCTACCAAGTTGCCACATGGACTGGGCACGTTGACCCGTTTGACTTAGCTCACATAGTTGCCAAGATTGCACACTTCTACAATAAAGCTTGGACACTCATTGAAAGAAACAATCACGGACTCACAACTATTAGAAAAATACAAGAATTAAACTATCCCAATCTCTATGTAGAACAAAGTGTAGACGATGCTTATGTAGACCGCTTAACCAGGCGTGCAGGTTTTTTAACTACAAGCAAGACAAAACCGTTAATTATTGATAACTTAGTACACTTACTACGACAAGGCGAAAGTGGTATAGTAGACATGGAGCTCATTGACGAACTCAGAACATATGTCGTTGATGCTCGCGGAATTACAAATGCCCAGCAAGGGTGTTATGATGATAGAATAATGGCATATGCTATTGCTTTATTCGGGTTGAACAGTATGCCTAGAAAACACAGGCAGAACTTCAAGAGAGTAAAGAAACAATTTTTTTAAAAATATATGAATAAAGAATTAGGACCCGAAGGAATCTCAGCTGCTGTTGAAGCAACTGAAGAAGAATTACATGAACTAAATTCATTAGGCATGATACTTGAGTCTAAGTACACAGAGTATAAAGATGCCCGTGATGACATTGAGGACAACTGGATAGAAGACCTCAGAGCTTTTATGGGTCAGTATGATCCAGAGGTTCTAGCTAAGATACAGTCTAAAGGCGATAGATCACAAGTCTATGTTGGTCTTACCCGAACAAAGGTGCTCGCAGCATTTTCAAGAATGACAGATCTATTATTTCAACCAGGTCAAAAATTCTTTTCAATTGAAGCAACCCCAGTTTCTAAACAACCCCTTGTCGAACAAGAACTTACTGAGCAAGCCGCACTAGAAATTATGCAGGCTGCTGAAGTAGTAGATCCAGGCTTGGTGGATGATCTTATCGTTGCAAGACTAGATGAGCTAAAACAAGAGATAGAAGAAGAGACAGAGCGTAGAGTTGAAAACATGGAAGAGGCTATTCTCGATCAAGCTATTGAAAGCAATCTTGAAGGCAAAATGAAAGACGCTATTATGGAGCAAGTTATCTTTGGTACTGGTGCTATGAAAGCTGGTACTTTGAGAATAGATAAAGATCATAAGTGGATTAAGGGTGAGGAAGGCTTTCAGTTAGTATACGAAGAGAGTGCATTCCCCGAAATGGAGGCTGTATCAGTATTTGATTTATACCCCGATCCTCACGCGACAAGCATGGATGATCTAAGAGATTTATTTAGAAGACATATAATATCAAGACAAGAGTTTAAAGATCTTATAGATTTTCCAGGATTTAATAAAGACTTAATTAATGAGTGTATAGAAATGAATCCCGAGGGTAATCATGACGAAGCACAACACGAAAAAGACAGAAGGCAGATAGCAAACGTAAATGACAGGTCTTCTGATACTCACAAGTTTGAACTCTTAGAATATTGGGGTTCATTGAATGGTTTTGATTTACAAGATGCTGGAGTTGAGTTTGGTGAAGAGGATGATCTTGCACAAGAATATCAAGCAAATGTTTGGATAGTAGATGGTAAAGTAATTAAAGCACAGCTTAATCCTTTACCTGGTGGCATAATACCTTACTTTATATTCCCTTATGAAAAGAACCCTCACGCATTCTGGGGAACTGGCGTACCTAGAATGATGAGAGATTCACAAGCTACCATGAATGCAGCTACAAGAATCTATTTAGATAACGTAGCTCTATCCTCTGGTCCTATGGTTGAGGTTAATACTGACATCATGGCTTCAGGGGAAGATCCAACTGAGTTATATCCTTGGCGTGTATTCTTGCGAGAGGGCGGAGATGGAAACCAGCCTATGGTTAGATTCTATCAGCCCCAGTCAAACTCACCAGCCCTTGTATCAGTTATAGAACTATTTAGAAGATTTGCCGATGAGACTACGGCATTACCGTCCTATACCCACGGACAAACACAAAGTTCACTTAATAGAACTGCCACAGGTATTTCTATACTCATGAGCAACGCAAACATAGTCTTGAAATCAGTTATTAAAAACATTGATGACTACCTTACCAAACCAATGATACGCTCACTATATGATTGGAATATGACATGGAATGAAAATGAAAATGTTAAATCCGATATGCGTATTGTAGCTAAAGGATCCACAGCCCTTATACAGAAAGAAGTACAATCACAAAGATTGCTACAGTTCCTTTCTTTAATCAATAACCCAATAGATGCACAAATGGTTGATAGAGAAAAACTATTAACTGATATAGCTAAGTCTTTGGATATTGATCCAGAGGAAGTAATAAAATCGCAAAAGGAGATAATGGATGAGCAAGCATTACAACAAGCTATCATTGCCAGCCAGCAAGGCGGTCAAATTGATCAAGTCCCAAATGGGGACGGAATGGTCGGTCCTGATGGACGAAATGGAGTCGCTCCGCCAAATGGAGCGGGACCAGTTGGAAATAACGGAGGACTACCGCTTTAGCCAAGGACGTTGCGACATTCTTAAGTTTATAGTATCTTTAGATACAATTGCTGATAAAGTAATTAATTCGTTGGGCTCCCGAAAGGATACACCCAACATATATAAATAATTTTAATCGACACCCCCAAAACCGAGGACCGTTAAAATGGAAAGAGAAAAAACTAAAGGCGAGAAAATCGCTGAAAAGCTTGAAAAAGAAGCTGATGAGATGTTGAAACAAATTCAAGACTCTCAACAGGAATCTGAACCAGAAGCCAAAGGGTTAGCTACCAAAGAGGCTGAAGAGCAAGACACCCCTGAAGAAGTTGTCGAAGATGTGGAAGCTTTACCCGATGAATCTCAGGAAACTGAAGAAGCGTCTGATCAGCAAGAAGAAGAGATTCAGGAAGAAGAAACTAAATCCGATAAGGGTTTGTTATCTGCTGAACAGTGGGAAGAGAGGTACAAGAATGCTCAGGCACGAATGACCAAAGCTACCCAGAGAGAAAAAGAACTTGAAGCCAAGATAGCTGAAATGTCTAATAAGATAACAGCAATTGAAAGCATGAAGTCTGAGGCTCGTATTGAAAAACAGAAGGAAGAGGTGAATATAGATCTAGGTGAGATTATGAAAGATTACCCAGAAATTGTTAAACCGCTTCAAAGTTATGTCGATGCTCGCATCGCATCTGTGGATCAAAAAATGCAACAGGCAACAGAAGAGGTCTTAAAGTCTCAACAAGAAGAAGCAGATAGGAAGCATTATGCAGCTATTGCTGATGTGCATCCAGATTGGAAATCTGTATCAGCTAGTGATGATTTCACTATATGGTTAGAAAGACAATCTAGAATGTGGCGTACTGCCGCATCCGATGGTGATGCCCAAGATGTTGTAGCACTCTTGTCAAAGTATAAAGAAGATTTAGGTCTAGTTTCCAAAAAAGTTTCCAAGAAGGAATTAGTGGAAAAGGCAAAACAAAATGTTGAACCTTCACTCTCTAAAGCCAGGAAGCAAAATGTAGGTAGTAGTAAAAAAATATGGACTGCCCAAGAAATTGGTAAACTTTCTGACAAAGAATTTAGAAAGCTTGAGAAAGATATTGATCAGGCTTATGCTGACGGAAGGGTTAGACCGTAGGAGATTACTACTTTTTAAATTTAATTTTTTATATTAAGAGGTAATTAATATGGCATATTCATCTTCAAGCGGAAGCTTTAGCTTCGCAGCTGGTGAGCAACATTTTATACCTGAAGTATTTTCTAGAAAGTTACAAGCTAAGTTTTACTCTCAGACTGTTTTATCTGAAGTAACAACTAACGAGTACGAAGGAGAGATTTCAGGGTTAGGTAATAAAGTAAACATTAGAACAGTACCAGCAGTTTCGGTTGCTGATTACTCAGGATCTATTTCCTATTCAGATGTTACTTCATCTACTATTGAACTTAACATTGATAAGGCTAAAAGCTATGCTTTTAAAGTGGACGACATTTTAAGAGAGCAAGCTGATATCGACTTCATGAACGAGGCAGCTAATGACGCAGCTCAGAACATGAAGATTGCTATCGAGCAAGACGTGTTCGCTAACGTTGCAGCAGGATCATCTTTAACAGATATCAATGCTACTCCATCAAACATTACAGCAGCTAATGTTTTAGGACACATTCTCGATGCAGGACAGCAACTTGATGAAAACAATATTCCTGAAGAAGGAAGATTCATGATCATCAATCCAGCTGTTGCTACATTGTTAAAGCAGTCAGAGCTCAGACAAGCATACTTAACTGGTGACAATGTATCACCATTAAGAAATGGCTTTATTGGAACAGTTGATAGATTCAACATGTATGTATCTAACAACTTAAGCACAACATCAGGTGTAACATCTGGTCTGTATGGGCATCCAAAAGCTATTGCTTATGCTTCTCAAATGACTAACACTGAAACTGTAAGACTTGAGTCTTCATTCGGTGATGGCGTTAGAGGTCTTTCTGTTTACGGATACAAGGTTATCCTACCAACAGCGATTGGTGAATTTAAGTTACAAGTAGCTTAATTTATCTTTTGGGGGAGTTTCGGCTCCCCTTTTTTTTGTTTTTTCCCCACTAGCCTGTACCCATGTTTTTGTGATAACTTAAGCATAGTTATAATTAAATCGAGGTTACTATGACAAAAGACGAACTGATTAAATCAGCAAAAGAGAATTTTAATGTTTCTCTTAACCCAAAGGACAAACTTAAAGACTTGGAACTGCAATATGCATCTCTTGAAAGCACGGTAGATGTTGAAGAGGAAGTTGTGGTTGAGTCAAACTCCAAAGATCCAATAGCATCAAGAAGCGAGCATGGAAAAGTAGTTCCATGGAATCCTATGCATAGGTCTGAATTTTGGTCATTTATTTATGACAAAGGATCTTTAACAAAAGAAGAGAAAGAGATATTGGGTTTATAAATGGCAACTATTAAAGTAATTGATCTCATTGATAAAGCTGAGGATATACTGCAAGACACATCTAATGTTAGGTGGTCACAGCAATCTCTTTTAGACTATCTTAATGATGCACAAAGAGAGATAGTATTATTCAGACCAGATGCGAATACAGTCAATGCATCTTTTACTTTAACAGCAAACACTGCAAAACAAAGCTTGCCGAATGCAGGTCTTAGACTTCTTTCTATTTATAGAAACTCAAGCCCAACAACAAAACCAATTACTAATATTGAGCGAAGGGTTTTAGATGATCAAATAGAGGATTGGCATGGCACAACAGGAACTAACGTTGAGCATTATGTTTATGACCCTTTAGATCCTAAAGTTTTTTATGTGTATCCGCATACAACAGCATCGGATGCAACAATAGAAATTGTATATAGCTCTGCTCCAACAGATATAACCATAGGTAATTTTACAACAGACACAACAGTCATAGCACTGGATGATGTATATGCAAATGCAATTTTGGACTTTATGTTGTACAGAGCATATCAAAAAGACACTGAATATTCTGGAGACTTACAGAGATCTGGGGTTTATTCACAATCTTTTCAGAACGCAATAGGAATTAAAAATCAAGTTGATGCAGGTTCAACCCCAAGACCATCAACACCAACACAATAATATTAAATGGCAGTATCAAAAAAAATAGAAACTTTAGTACCAAAAGTAAAAAGGGAGGCACCGAGCTGCCCATCATTTATTGTTATTGAGGAATTAAGAAACACTATTATAGATTTTTGTGTAAGCACTGATATCTATTTATCAGACTTGACTCTTTTACAGGTTATATCAGGTATTAATGAATATGAGTCTTCTGATCTAGACATACCCATTGGCACAGAGTTAAATCATATAATTGATTTTTATTTTGAGTATGGTGAGTCAGATAATCAAGTAACAGAAAAAAGTTTATCAAGATTAGAGCCAAAGTCTTTAATAGGAACACCTTCACTTATAGATGCATACGGCAAAGGTAAACCAAAATATTACGCACAAAGAAATCAAGAAACCATTTTATTCGCCCCCACCCCCGATAAGAATTATTCGTTTTATGCTTTATACAGTTTAAAACCAACAGCCACAGCAACAACAATTCCTAATATTATTGTAAATGAGTATCAGGAAACTATTGTCCATGGTGCTCTGTATAGACTGCAAATGATGAAGGACAGCCCATGGAGTGACGTACAAGCAGCAGACCTCAATAAAAGAATGTATGATAGGGGTGAGGCACAGGCAGTTAGAAAATCTAAGTATGGTCTTGTTGGTGCCCCTCTAACAGTTAAATACCAGGAGTTTATGTAATGGCATATTCAACAACAATAAAAGTAGTAGTTGGTGATACACACCCAGAACTAAATTTTACTCTTACAGATTCAAACACCGCAGCTAGTGGAAAAACTTTAGATCCAGAAGATCCAACAACTTTTGCCCCAATAGATCTAACAGGTTCTACTACAAGGGTGAGAATAAGAAAGATTGGAACTACAACAATATTAGATACTATCGTTTGTTCTATAACGAATGCAACAGCTGGAAAATGCTCTATGGTATTTACATCAAGTACCTTTACCGCAGCGGGTTTTTACGAGGGAGAAATAGAAATAACCAAATCAGATGGTAATATACAAACAGTAGGCGATCTAATTAGATTCAATGTCAGAGATGATTTTGACTAATGGCTATAAGGTTAGTTGTAGAGTATCAAAGCCTACAAGCGAGTGTTCAAACCCAAAAGGCAACCCTAGCTGCTGAGGTAGCAGAAGCCAGTACACCATCTCTACTAAACTTTGTAAACCTAAATCTAGCAGTAGATAATTTAAATCTATATGCTGATATTTTATTAGATTCTGACACTAAAAATATCTACTTTACTGGAACAAATCCAAACGTAGCTACTCTTTCCATATCAGAACAAGATGTGATATCTTTTAGCAAAAGTATTAATGATACTCTAGCAATATCTGAGACTATAGATATTAAATTTATTGCTAGCTCGAAGAGTGTTTTGAATACGGCTGCACTTAATACAGGTGCCCTTAACTAGGAGTTAGAATGATAGTCGATAATTTTCAACTTAAAGGAAAATTAGAAATTAAGATAAACAATCAGGTTGTTGCCAAGGTTCCAAATATTGTTGTGAATAATGGTAAGGATTTTGTAGCATCTAGAATAAAAGACGCTACTGCAACCGTTATGTCGCATATGGCTGTAGGCACAGGAACAACTACTGCGGTTGCTGCTAACACCACCCTAGAAACAGAGCTTTCAGGAAGCAGAACAGCCTTAACTTCAACGACAGTTTCGAGCAATGATGTAATTTATGTTGCAACTTTCGGACCTGGTGTAGGTACGGGTGCGGTCACAGAGGCAGGTATATTTAATGCTTCTTCAGGTGGAACTATGTTATGTAGAACAGTTTTTGCAGTTGTTAATAAAGCAGCATCTGACTCTATGACAATCACCTGGACAGTAACAGTAAGTTAAATAAAAGAGGTAATTAATGGCAATTGTCTTTCGCAATAATGCAACCACAGCACTTGCAAGTGATATTACAAACAGTGCTACAAGTATAACCGTCACAGATGGATCTAAGCTTCCATCTATTACAGGCAGTGATTATTTTTACTGTACCCTTGATGATGGAACAAATAACGAAATAGTAAAAGTAACAGCAATAAGCGGTAATATTCTTACTGTTGTTCGTGCACAGGACAATACAACAGCCAGAGCTTTTTCAACAGGAGATCTAGCAGAGCTAAGATTAACAGCAGCAGTTTTAGAAACTTTTACACAAACAGACGCAGGAGAAATAACCGCAGATGAATTTATCGGAGATCTTCGTGGTGCTGTTATATTTAAAGCAAAAGCAGGAGAAGCAGTAAGCAAGGGTGATGTAGTTTATGTTTCTGGTATTACTGGAAATACCCCAGTTGTTTCCAAAGCAGATGCTGATGATGCAGCTAAAATGCCAGCTTTTGGTTTAATTTTAACAACCGCAACATTGAATGCTTCTACAGAAGTGGTTACTTTTGGTACTATTTCAGGAATTGATACTTCTGCATTTAGTCTTGGTGATACATTATATGTTTCTACAACTCCTGGTAACTTAACAGCAACCAAGCCAGCAGGAGAGTCTGCATTAATACAAAACATAGGTAAAGTGCAAAGAGCTCATGCAAGTGCTGGATCTATCAAGGTGGGTGGTGCGGGGAGAACAAATGATGTCCCTAACCTTAATGACGGAAACATATTCATAGGAAATGGATCTAATCAATCATCCACCGCATCATTAAATACAAAGGTAGAGGAATACTTAGATGGTGGAACTTCTACTCCAACTTTTTCAACCTTAAATGTAAGTGGTAACACAACACTGACAGGTGACCTTACTGTTAACGGAACAACAACAAGTTTAAATACTAATACCCTGGACGTAGAGGACAAGAACATAACCCTGAACTATTCAACAGGAGATTCTTCAGCAAGTGCAGATGGTTCTGGTATAACTATCCAGGACGCAGTCAATTCTACAACAGATGCTACGATTCTTTGGAATGCTGCAAACGATAGATTTGATTTTTCACATGGCGTAACATTTCCAGACAACAAGAAAGCCATATTCGGTACAGGCTCAGATTTAGAAATATTCCATGATGGTAGTAATAGTTATATTAAAGATGTTGGAACTGGTAATTTACTAATACAAGCAGAAACATCTTTGGCTTTAGAAGCAACTAATGGACAAAATTATTTCACAGCTAACAAAGATGGTAACGTATCTTTATATTATTCAGGCAGCAATAAACTGTACACAACTAATACTGGTGTAAACGTAACAGGAACTACTGTAACAGATGGTTTAACTGTTAATAGTGGCGATACTTCATCTTTCCTAACAATTAGAAATGGCAGTAACAGTTCTTTCACAAAGTTATATTCTGATTTAAACGGAGTTACAGTATTAGATGTAGATGCTAATAACGTAGGTTCATCTCCAAGATTCCAAATAGATGTAAGTGAGGTTCAGGCATTAAGAATTACAGAAGGCGGAGACATCTCCTTCTATGACGATACAGGCTCAACTCAAGGTTTATTTTGGGATGCTAGTGCTGAGAAATTGGGAATTGGAACTACTTCGCCTGATTATTCTCTTGATATAGAAGATACAGGCAGTACATTATTAAGGCTTAGGTCAACATCGTCAGATGGTGCTTTGCAATTAAGCGTTACAGATACAACAAGTCTTTTTGATATA
>Ga0208667_1000052_pt1 | contig 50150 bp, 78 predicted proteins | sample 11BtaG_FD_184085 | JGI IMG/M metagenome (GOLD analysis project Ga0208667, IMG submission 184085) | Marine viral communities from the Subarctic Pacific Ocean - 11B_ETSP_OMZ_AT15265_CsCl metaG (SPAdes) (version 2) | ecosystem: Environmental > Aquatic > Marine > Oceanic | place: Pacific Ocean... | reverse complement strand
TGCAGTAGAAGCTAAGGGTGATGAAGCCAGAACACACTTCGGTATCATTGCACAAGACCTGCAAGCAGCATTTGCGACTGAAGGATTAGACGCTGGTGAATACGCTATGTTTATTTCTACAACTTGGTGGGAAACACAGACAGAGGTGCCAGCGGTAGAAGCTGTGGCAGAGGTGCTTGACGAAGACGGTAACGTAGTAACTGAGGCTGTAGAAGCCGTTGATGCCTACACCCGCACAGACACATATGACACACAAGAAGAAGCGCCAGAGGGTGCTACAGAGCGCACTAGGCTTGGGGTTCGCTACAGCGAGCTACTAGCGTTTATTATAGGAGCTTTATAATGGCTGGATATATTGGATCTAAAGTTGCTGTAGTAAGCTCTGGTGCAGAACGTAAGAAAGTCTTTACTGCTACATCAGGACAGACTAGCTTCACTGGTCTTAGCTATACTGTAAATAATGTACATGTGTTTCAGAATGGTGTACGTCTTGTAGATGGTACAGACTATACAGCTACTAATGGTAATAGTATTACACTTACAGTAGGGGCTGCAGCAGATGACCAAGTTGTTGTTGTGTCTTACAATACCTTCCAGACAAGTGACACTGTATCAGCTAGTACTGGTGGTACATTTGCTGGAGATGTAAACTTTACTGGTGCGTTCACCTCGCAAGGCATTGACGATAACGCCACATCTACTGCTATGACACTGGACAGCAGCGGTAACTTGCTGGTGGGTAAGACAAATTCTAGCAGTGCAATAGATGGCACAATAGTATTTTCTTCTGGTTTTCTTGCCTCCACTGTATCTCAAGGCACTGCTAACTCAGGTTCTGTGGCTCAGTTCCGCAGAAATACAACGTATGGGGACATCGTTACCTTTGTAGACTCAGACGCTACTACTGTTGGTAGCATAGGTTCAATAAACAACGACTTGACCATAGGTAACGGGGATGTTCGGCTTCGTTTTAATGATAGCAGCGACGAGATTACGCCACGCACTTCTGACAATACAGGTAGAGATGCTGCTATTGACTTAGGCACAGACACAATCCGCTTCAAAAACCTCTACCTGTCTGGCGGTGTTTACCTTGGCGGGACTGGGTCGGCTAATAAGCTAGATGACTATGAGGAGGGGACTTTTACCTTGAGGGTCGCTGATGCTGGTTCGGGGGGTAATGTATCAAGTACCACTGGAACTGGTTATTATATTAAAGTTGGAAGGAACGTAACCATCCATGCGGCTATAGGAAACATTAGCACATCAGGTTTAACATCTGGCAATGTTGCAAGTTTTACTGGATTGCCTTTTACTTGTGATGCATCTGGAACGGGTTCGCATGGTACGGTTAGAGCGGATAGCATCAATTTTCAAGCCTCAAATAGTTACTTGGTATGTCAAGTGGGTAATAATTCTACAAGCCTTATAATAAAGCAAATTAACGATAACGGCTTGGATACAAATACCACTGTTGGCAACATAACAAGTGGCGTTGGAGATGTGTCATTTACAATAACTTATAGAGCTTAACCACCCCTGTTGGATCACAGGGTAGTCAGTCCAACCATCACAGGAGAAAAACGATGGCACTAACAGAAGAAACAGTACAAGACAAAATCGAGATCGTAGGCGACTACAAGCACGTTCAAGTGCGTACAGCCACGGTCATCAAGCGTGATGGCGTAGAGATCAGCCGCAGCTTCTCACGCCATGTCGTTGCACCTAACGATGACATCACAGGTGAAAGCGCAGAGGTACAAGCTATCTGTAACGCAGTTCACACCCAAGCGGTTAAGGATGCTTACGCCGCACACTTAGAATCACAAGAGGTATAAACTTATGGCAGGATACATAGGCACACAGCCAGTACCACAGGCAACACAGGCCAGAGATGTATTCACTGCTACCTCTGGTCAAACAAGTTTTGCTACAAGTGGTTACACACCTAACTTCCTAGATGTGTACATGAATGGTGTTAAGTTAAAGAATGGTGATGACTTCACTGCAAGTAATGGTAGTGATGTAGTCTTAGCTACTGGTGCTTCTACAGGAGATATTGTTGAGGTTGTAGCCTTTACTACTTATGAAGCTGTAAATGCTGGTGGTGGTTTATACAAAGGTGAACGTGGTACTGTTGGTGCAACAGCAGGTTCTGGTGACATCTTTCGTGTCAATGAGCAAACCCTTAACACTAACGTAACAATTGACGCAGATGAAAATGCCTCTGCTACTGGCCCATTGGCCGTGGCATCTGGCGTTACACTGACCGTCACATCAGGGGGGAACTTGAGCATTGTCTAGTATTTTCAATACGGAGGCTCACTCATGAGCGAGATTAGAGCAAATACAATAAGTGATGCGGCTGGCACTGGGCCGATTGAGTTGCACAAACAGAGTGCTGCGAAGGCTTGGGTTAATTTTAATGGCACAGGGACACCTGCTATTCGGGATAGCGTGAATGTCGCTAGTCTTACAGACCGTGGCACAGGACTTTATACTCTCAACTACACCTCAAATATGTCTAGCGCAGACTACTCTTCTACTGGAAGCAGTGCAGATAATGAAACTGATGCTACCGCCCGAAACAGAATGTTCACCCCTAGTACACTAACGGCGTCAGCTTCCTACGCAAACACGTATACCGTAGGTGGTTCGGCAGATAACGTCGCTCTGGTGTGTGTGTCTATCCACGGAGACCTAGCATGAGTACACTAAAGGTCACAAACATCCAAGCCACGGGTGAAACAGCTAGTCGTGCGGTGTCAGGGGTTGCTGCGGCTTGGTGTTTTTTTCAAGGGACAGGTACTGTTGCGATAAATGACAGTCTAAACGTTTCTTCCATAACAGATGTTGGAACTGGAACATACGATCAGAATTTCTCCAACAACATGTCTAGTGCGAATTATTCAATACAAATTCTTTCAGGAAGAAGCGCAGGAACTACAGGAGATAACCAGTGCGCAGTATACGATAACTCTAAAGTTCCTGTATCTTCCGACTTTAGGGTAAGAACGGCTAGTGAAAGTTTTGGCGGTCAGGATGTAACTAGAATTTACACTACAACCCACGGAGACCTAGCATGAGTACCTTGAATGTAAGCAACATCACCGATGGCACAACAACAGTCGGCACCAGCTATGTGGTCAATGGGTCTGCAAAGGCTTGGGTTAATGCAAATGCGTCTGGATTTGCAGTCCTTGAAAGTTTTAATGCGTCAAGCGTTGTGGATAATACAACAGGAAACTACCGAATAAACTTTTCGTCTGGAATGGCTAATGATGACTTTTTATCCTTTGGCGGGCAAGTCTCAACAAGCGGCGCAAACATTAGGGTATCTGGCCCCAACAACGGTGGAAACAGGGCTTCAACTTATCAAAACTTTGAAAGCTATCAGCAAGGCACTGGCGGCGTTGACAAAGAGAATGTTGGTTGTGGTGTCATGGGAGACCTAGCATGACCCACGGACATCTCTGGGATCGTCTAGCTGAAGCTAAGTCACGCCTTGCACCAGTGCAGTCTAAGTATCGTGTGCTGTTTGAAGATCCAGCCACACCAGATGAACCAGCGAAGGTGCTTGTGCCTGACCCTAACTTCATGGCTGCGGCTCTTGCTGGCAACGTATTGCCACCCATTGATACCTACCAGCGTGACCGCTTGGTGCCAGATGGACAGCCTAAAGAGCATCCATATGCGGAGCCTATTGGTGCTATGAGCGAAGAAGAAGCCATAGAATACTTAGTAATGAAAGACATAGATCCGTCAATCTGGCGGGACTACCAAGGTAACAGATGCATCATGAAGATTGTACCTGTTGAACTGATCCCTAGCGATCGTAGTTTCCGCAATGCGTGGAAGATTAACCAAGAAATGGAGATGGCAGCATGACCACTTACATCAATATCAACGGTGATGTCCGTGAGGCATCATCTCTTACAGTACCAACAGATCGTACCTTTCGTGGTGCGTGGACATTTAATGAAGCAGTTGTCGAAGTAGACATGACAGCGGCTAAGGCCATCCACAAGGATAACCTACGGGCAGAACGTGCGCCTCGCTTGGCTGACCTAGATGTGCAGTACATGAAGGCTCTGGAGGCTGGCACTGGCGCAGATGCTATTGCTGCACAGAAGGCAACGCTGCGTGACATCACAGACGATGCTCGCATTGATGCTGCGGCAGACCCTGATGCGCTGAAGGCATTGGATTTGGCTACCCTGTTGGGAGAATAACATGAGCAAGGCAAGGCAACTAGCCGATCTTGGCAATCAGGTTGACGATGGGTCTATAACTGGCTCCAACATGGTGGTGAACGGCGGTATGACCGTGGCACAGCGGGGGGCTGGACCTTTTACCAATGCCTCTGGCGGTTATCAAACTGTAGATCGCTTTCAACTAAGTGGAACTATGGGCGGTAGCTTTACGTTGGAGCAAGTATCAGATGCGCCTAGCGGCTCTGGTTTTGACAAGTCATTTAAGGCACTTGCCCCAACAGGATTTTCTTCACCTACGGCTGCCGCCAGCGCTAAAATTGCTACTTCTATTGAGGCTCAAAATTTACAACACCTTATGTACGGCTCTTCTAATGCTGTTACTGTAACTGTTTCTTTCTGGGTTAAAGCAACAGTTACAGGAACTTATATCTTTGAACTTTATGGTGATGACAGCAACCGCACAATATCAACAGCCTACACAATATCTACAAGCAATACATGGGAAAAGAAAATTATCACAATAGACGGTGATGTTTCTGGCACTATTAACAATGACAATGGAAGCGGTCTGACTGCTCAGTGGTGGATAGGTGCTGGTTCTAATTTTACTTCTGGAACTTTGCAAACAGCTTGGGGTTCTTATACCGCAGCAAATCGTGCGGTAGGTCAGGTCAATAGTGTAGCGTCTAACAATGATGCCTTCTACCTCACAGGCGTCTGCCTGAACGTTGGCGACAGCGCTATCGACTTCCCGCATGAAAGCTACGGGGATACATTGGCGAAGTGCCAGAGGTATTATTATAAAACAAGCTCAATAACTCATTTTAACGTAGGCAGGTTAGATAGCGGGGCTGGAACAGGTTACGCTTGGATGAGCCATCCCGTTAATATGAGAGCCGCCCCTTCTATGTCTCACTCAGGAACATGGAACTCGGGTTCGGGATACGGGGGCAACCCAACATATCAAAATTCTAAAGTTACGGGTGTTACCGTAAGAACTACAAATGGGATGTCGGCTAATGAGATTTTTTATTTAACGGGGGGTGAGTTTATTGGGGACGCAGAGCTATGAATCAGTTTAGCATCACACATGCTACATATGTCAGGGACGAGATTACGGCAACTAACGTATCTATAGAGGCCACCATAGACGGCACTGAAATGTCAGTTCCCCTTGACTTAGCCAATCGCCACTACTTTGAAATCATGCGGCAGGTTGAGGCTGGCGAGCTAACGATTGCAGAGGCAGACTGATGTCTGAGGATAGCTGGCACTTGAGCAAGTCTGTACCGATTACACTGATCTTTGGCCTACTTGTTCAGGGAGCAGCTATCGTATGGACAGTCAGTATGATGATGTCTGACATAGAGAATAACAGAGAAGAAATCATCGTATTAGAGGAACGTATTGGACGCATAGAAGTGTCCGTACAAAACCAAGCAATATCACTAGCACGTATAGACGAAAACATAAAAGCAATAAGATCATCAGTAGAAAAGATGGCAAATGAATAACAATAAGGTTTGCCATAATGATAGAAGTATTAGCTTTAGCAGGTGCAGTTACTAAGATAGCTGGTGCAGTTAGCTCTGCAGTTAAAGCTGGTGGTGACGTAGCAGACTTACTGCCTCACTTTGGTAAGTTAGCAAAACTAGAAGCTGACATAGGTTTAGCTGAACAGGGTAGACACAAAGGCCCACTAGGTAGACTTACCTCATCTGAAGAAGAAGGCTTTGCTATAGCCCAAGCTAAGATGAAGCACAAAGAAGCACAGAACGAACTTCGTGAAGTGTGTAGACTGTATGGACCACCAGGGATGTGGGACTTAGTAGTTAAGGAACAAGCTGCTGCTAGGGTAAGACAAAAAGAAGCACTAGAGGCACAAGCTAAAGCAAGAGACAAATTATTCTGGGGCATATCACTGACTATTGGAGTATTATTATTCTTAGGTGGTACAGGTGCCATGATCTGGGGTCTTAACGAAGTAGTAAATGGATAACACAATGATACAATTCAAAGGATTTAAACCACAAGCCATGCAGCGTATAGCTGGTACTCTAGGGTATCAGGGAGACATGTCTGGCTTTAACGATTATCTTAATCAGAATCCTGATAAAAAACAACAGATGGATATGTATCAAAACAAAGCTGTACAAATGTTACAGGGTGGTCTTGTTAAAATGCAACAAGGTGGATCTGTTACACCACCACAGACACCTCAGTACAGTGGTGAGTCGATTACTGAATTACAAGCTCAACGTGCATTAGATCCTGCATTGGCTTATGGCGCAACTGTACAACCAGTTGGTACAGAAGTTACACAAGAGCAGGTTATTCAACCTACATCTGGTCAGGTTGTAGGTGATATAACTACGCCTATTACGACAACAACAACTGCACAAGCTGCTATGCCAGAAGATACAGATGCCGCTAAAGTTGATGCGGCTAAAGCATCTGACCAAGTCGCTAGTGTTGTTGCACAAACAACTGCTGCACAAGGTGAAGTAGATCCTAGAGCTATTGTAGACGCACAACAAGCTACATCAAGTAGTGTAAGTGAGCTTGAAGCTGCTCAAGGTAAAGCTGTATTAATGGATAATCCTGTACAGCGTAAGGTAGAGGCAGGTGAATTAGTAAGTTCTGTTTCTAACGCCGCTACCGCTGCTAAGTTTACTGAAGAAGTACAGGCGGCGCAAGCCACTCCAACTAAACAGGCTACAGTTCAAGGACAACTTGAGACATTAATGCAACAGTTTGAGGGTGGTGCTACACCTGCATGGGCTGCTGGTGCAATGCGTAATGTTACAGCTACTATGGCTGCACGTGGTTTAGGTGCAAGTAGTGTTGCTGGTCAAGCTCTTGTACAAGCAGCAATGGAAAGTGCCATACCTGTAGCTCAAGCAGACGCAAGTGTTATTGCATCTTTTGAGGCACAGAACTTGTCAAACCGTCAGCAACGTGCTATGCTTGCGGCAGAACAACGTGCAACATTTATTGGTCAAGAGTTTGATCAAGCCTTTCAAGCTCGTGTAATTAATGCAAGTAAGATTAGCGACATTGCTAATATGAACTTTACTGCAGAGCAACAGGTAGCTTTAGAAAACTCTCGTGCAGCTAACACAATGAATCTAGCTAACTTAGGTAATCGTCAAGCTCTTGTAATGTCTGAAGCTGCTGCATTAGCTAACATGGATATAGCTAACTTAAACAATAGGCAACAAGCTGCTGTAATGAACGCACAAACATTCTTACAAACTGACATGGCTAATTTATCTAACCAGCAACAAACAGAAATGTTTAAAGCTCAACAGCAAGTACAATCATTATTTACAGATCAAGCTGCTGAAAATGCAGCACGTCAGTTTAATGCCAGTAGTCAAAATCAAACTGATCAATTCTTTGCTAACTTGCAAACACAAGCATCACAATTTAATACGGCACAAGCTAATGCCCAAGCACAGTTTAATGCAGGTGAGTCTAACGTAATGAATAGATTTGCTGCAGAGATGATGAATCAACGTGATCAGTTTAATGCACAAAATAGATTAGTTATTGATCAGAACAACGCACAATGGCGTAGACAGGTAGCTACTGCAGATACTGCTGCCATTAATCGTGCTAACGAAATTAATGCACAAAGTGTATTAGACATTTCCAACAATGCATATAATGATTTGTGGTCGTACTATCAAGACAGTATGGAGTGGGCATGGAATAGTGCTGAAAATGAACGTCAACGTATTGTAGATCTTGCTTCTGTTAAATTACAGATAGATGCAAATGCAGACATTGCCGCACTAAAGGCAGACTATCAAAGTAGTGCATCATGGGGTGGTCTTATGGCTACTATGTTTACAACTCCTCTTGGAGGTGATACACTACTTGGTAGAGGTTTAAGTGCATTAGGAGTAGGATAAGTTATGGACATTAACCCAGCATATAAAGCGTATACAAATCTAGGTATTACAGAAGATACTTTAGAAACTAAACCCAATAAAGGCATGGGCTTACTGTCTCCTATGGGTATGTCTAAACCTAAAGAAGAACTAAATGAACCTCGTGATCGTGTACGACAGTATGTTGCACGTATTCGTAAAGCAAGAAAGCAAGTGACAGATGGCAGAAACTCCTAGAGAAACATTAAACTATCCTATTGCAGGACAAGGTATGACTGCTGAAGTTGGTAGTAGACCTTGGCAAAATCCACCACAGTATACAACTGTTGAACAGGCGCTTGAGTTCTACATTCCTCGCCTTGTGTCAGACGATGTATATGAATCACTGCTGGACAGTATGGAGCTAGGTATACCTCTAACCATTATGGCTGATTCTATGCAGTCTATAGCCGTTATGCAGGGGTTACACACCATTGATGTAGGTATCTTAGCTATGCCTGTAATTATTGAGATGCTTGCATACATTGGTGATGACGCTGGTATTGAATATAATCTAGGTATGGATAAGCCTATTGATGAAGACAAGATTAGTGATACTAAAATTGCACTGGCAATGAAACGTATGCGTGAAAGATTACCAGAAGAATTAGATGATCGTGAAGAAATGCCAGAAGAACCAGAGGCAATGGAAGAAGATACGCCACAACCTAGTGGTCTTATGGCAAGGAGAGTATAATGGCTTTTAGTTTACAAGGATTTGGTGCAGGGTTTGCCAGTAAACTTACTGATCGTTTAGATGAAGAACGTACTCGTCAAGAAAAGTTACAAGATGAAGCAACAAGTATTGCCACTAGACAACGATTAGCTAAACAAGCTAAACGTGATGAAGAAAAACGTATTGCAGAAGAACTTGCAGGTTCTCTTAGCGTATATTTTGACGATAAGCAAGTTGCAGATATTATGGGTAAAGGTACGGGAGCAGGTAAAGAAATACTTTCTCAAGCACAAGTAGCTGCATCTAATGGTTATGCCGTTGCACCGTTACTTAATATGAGTTCTGCGGCAGATCTTACGGATCAAGAAACTACAGATTTTACTGATGAGGTAATATCAACAACAAAAGATGTACCTGAAATAAAAACGTCTGTAATGGATTTAGAACAAACTACTCAACCTTCTTCAGGTTTACTTAACTTAGATTATCTAGGAAAAATTAATGCTCCTGCCGACGATGAGCAAGCAACGTTAGATGCCGCATATGCAGTAGCTGTTCAAAAATCTTTATCGGGTAAAACTTCGGATATCCGTAATAAAAATAAAAAGTTATCAGAACAACTACTCAAAGAAATTAAAAAGAAAGATGCCGCACTTGCGACTGAAGATACTGACTCTAGCCCATTTAGTAAATCTAGCCTAGAGGCCATGCAAAAAACACAGATGAAAATTGCACTAGAAGAAAATGATTTTGCTGTAGATATGGAAGGTAGATTAGCAGAAAAAATAGGCAACAAAGTACCTCAGTACAATGTAGCTGTTATACAAGCAAACACTAAAATGCGTACCTTAAATACTGGTGAAGATGGTCAATTTATGAGTCCACAACTACACGCATTAACTAGAGATAATGTAACCCAAGCTATTAAGAAAATACAATTAGATGCACGGCAACAACATACATCTCCATCAACAATAGCCGCTGGTGATCGTCGTTTAAATCCCGATGCACCCTTTGAAAGATTTACTACAGGTTCTAACGGACAACAGCTAGATGTGTTACAACAAAATGCGCAACAAGGTAAATACAAAATAGGTGATATTGTTTATACAACAGTAATGGAAAATGGTATTCCTGTTACACGGTTGCAGGTATATACAGGTATATATATAAATTCTAGACATAGTAATTTTATTGATGCAGGTAACATCTAAATGGAAAATACTTTTTTGTTTAACGACATTGAAGAAGAAGAGGTAACTACAGAAACTACATTACCCGAACAAGCAGAACCTACTTCACTATTCAATGACCTAGAAGATGAACCTACATATGTTCCTCCAAAAACAACACTGCCTTCGCAAGAGGGTGGTGCTTCTTCGTTGTTTGATGATGTAGAAACAGACGAAGACTTTGACATGTCAGTTGATCCTGCTGTTGAAGAGCCTATTATTTCTACAGATCAACCTAATATATTGTCTAAAGAAGATGTAGACACACGCATTGATGATTTGTTTGCTGCAGGTAGAGATAAACGTGAGACTGAAAAAGGTACTAGAGCTACTGTTATAACAGATGAATGGAATACTTATTATGAACGTGTCGCACAAGCAGAAAAAGAAGATGAAATTACAGGCGGTCAACGAGCATTAATGGTTCCTAAACCTCAGTCAGCACAGTTTGGTTTAGCTAATATTAAAGCTTACGAAACAAAACAAGAGGCCAATAGAGATTTATTAAAGTCACGTTTAAATAGTAAAAACTACATAACCAGTGGATTAACAGATAGATTGCTTAATAGTGGTCTAAGTATAGATGAAATAAATCTCATAGTATTCGCAGACGAAATTGCTAATCCAGTTACAACTTTAGCAGAAATACCTGTGCACCTAGAAAGCATACAAGAACACGTAGCTAAAGGTGAGTATGGCTCTGCAGTAGCTGACGTTGGTTGGCTGGGTGTTGATGTTGTTACATCTATACCTTTTGCACGTGCAATAGCAGGTGGTATCACAAAGACATGGAAAGCCGTAGGCAATGGTGGTGAATATAATCGTGTGCAAGACGCAATGCTTAACGAAAGTAAGCTTGGTGAACAGATAAAGAAACAGAATAAAGAGAAAGCTAAAGCTAATACTGAAATTAAAAATGAATTAATTCTTAACTTTCAAGATCGTAACAATGTAGATATATCTGTGCAAAATGATGCAGGTAATTTGTCTATTGATCCTACTAAAGTTCGTGCTGCAGGTAAGGCTAAATTAAAAGAATACTACATTGATGATGTGTACCAAGGTAATAATGCTGACAAGTCAATAAATCCATTAGATGAACTAGCTATAAATGATGAAGATGTATTAGCAATACCCATGCTTAATCCCGAAAAACTGGATGCATTAGTTGGTGTGGTTGCTGACTTGCGAGAAGCTTTCCCCGATCTACTAAAGACACCTACAGTAAAAGTAGCCAAAGGTAAACGTAAAGGTGAACTAAAACGTGCTAAACCTCTAGTAGATCAGTTGTTTGAATTAACTGTATCAGAAGACTTAATAGCAAATGAGACTTTATATAATATATTAAATAAACACGGTATGTCTTATGAAGAATATATGTTAGGGGTTGTCGGGTCAGCATCACAAGCTGGACGCTTACTTAATAGAGTAAGTCAGATGTCTCGTTTCAAACCTAAAGGCATTAAAGAACGGCAAGCTGAGAAAGCTAATCAAGCCACACAAAAAGGTCTTTCTAAGTTCTGGTCTAACACAGTGCTACGTACTGAAAATATACGTAGGGGTTTAATGGTATCGTCACTAGCTACTGCTGCACGTAACCTTCAGTCAGGTGTTGTAAGAGCGCCTGCAGAAGGTCTGGGTAATATTTTAGATACGGCATTAATTACATATGCAAGGGCTGCTCAAGAAGGCGATAGGGTAGGCGGCATAGTAGGTGCCACAAAAAACATTATGCCTTTTGTGCGGGATGGAACGTATACGGGCGCATTTCGTCAGATGAAATACATGTTTGCAGATCAAAATACTGCTGAACAATACACTAAGTATATTTTAGATAGACCCGAACTGTCTCAACACTTTGATAGACTAAGCAGTAACATTGCCGAACTGCAAGAGTTAACTGGAAGAGGACAGGCCACTACTCGTGTGGGTCAAGGCTTAGATAAGATGGCATCACAATTAGAAGACGGTGTTGCATTTTTAAATACGCCTAACCGTTGGCAAGAAATGATGCTACGACATACTACATTCTTTAGTGAAGTAGAACGTTTGACTAATGCAGAGTGGGGCATTGACCTACGTAAAACATTAGATGAAGGTAGAATTAAAGACGTAATAAATGACGCACCAGAACTACGGGGTGCTAATGGTAGATCTTTTATTGATATAATGGACGAAGCTACTACAAAGGCATTAGATGTTACATATGCCAAGCAGCCTGACTTCTACCCCTTCAAAGTTATATCTGATACTATTACTAAATCTGGTCTTACTGTTATTGTTCCCTTTCCTCGCTTTATGTTTAACTCTATGGAGTACATGGCGCAGAATGTGGGTGGCATTGGTATTATGGCTGCACGTAAAGCTATGTTTAAAGACGCTCGTGGGGTTATGACTCCAAGAGACAGACAAGACATAACTCGTAACCTCGTTGGCATTGCCGCTATAACAGGTATGTATTTATACAGAACATCTGATGATGCAGGTGAGCGTTATGAATCAATGGAGTTTGAGGATCAGCAGGTAGACTTAACGGGTACATACCCTATGCGTCAAGTAGGTTGGGTAGCTGAGTTTAGCAAACGTTACAATGAAGATACATTGGACACTTGGTATGGCTCTGACATGGATCACATTGCGGAAACATGGTTAGGTACGTCTGCACGTACTGGTGTAGGCAACGTAATGATAGACGAAATACGTGATATAATTGTTAATACAGAAGATATTGTAGATGAGAACAGACGTGCCAAAGCAATTGGTGGTGCTGTAGGTCAGTATGTAAACACCTTTTTAACGCCACTGTTTCAAGGTGTAGAAGGTCAACGTGCTGCGGGTATTAAGAGTGACGTATATGTAGATGCAGCTACTGAACCAACGCTCAATGATGATTGGGGTACATCCTTCGGTTCTGGGTTTAGCAGATCACTGATACAACGTGGTCTTGCAGCCCCTTCTTATGAAGAAAATTTACCCAATCGTGTAGCTATTGATACAGGTGACATCAAACGATATGATCCTCTAAAGAAACTATTTCTTGGTCTTAATATTAAAGAAGCAGATAACGATATAACAGAATACCTATTAGAGATAGGCTTTGAAGATCCTACGTATGAGCTAGGTAGCAGGTCTAAAATACCGTCAGAGAAACGTGCAGAAAACCAGTATCTATCAGCTATATTACCACTTATAACAGAAGTATCTAAAGATTTAGCAAGTGATATGGGTGACACCAAGAGTGAACAACATAAAATTGCACGTAAGTATGTTAAGGATTTGTTAGCCGATGCTAAACAGGAGTTCCTTACAGATGGTTATGCATCCCCTTATGCTGTTGCTGTAGATGATCTATCACGTGTTCCGTATGATGATAGGCAGTACGCACAAATTATGTTTAAGAAACTCAATGATGGCAGGAACCCTGATCCACGATCCTTACCAGACCTACTTCAACTAATCGAATTATCGGATGATGCAATGTAAAAGAGGGGGCGATTAAGCCCCCTTTATTTTTGTCTATCGTGTGTCTCCACTGCCACCTATTGTACCAGCGGTTTTCCTAGCACTTAGCTTTGCTTCATTCTGACCAGCTATCATGCCCAAGGTAAGGTTGAGGTCAGTAGCAAGTGCAGCACAGTACCACAGTACGTCACCTATCTCACTGGCTATGTCCTCTCGCCATGTCTCAGGACGTTTGTCAGGCCCATCACGTACAAGCTTCTTTACTTTGTTGGCTACTTCACCTGCCTCACCAGCAAGACCCAATGCAGGATAAAGGATCTTGTGTTGATCAGGATAGATAGCAGTCTTAGATGCATTACGTTGATACGAATTAAAATCAGACATGTTGTACTTCTCCTGTAGAAACTGCTCTGCTTCCTGCTTTAGTTTGTTCATACTTTAATACTCTTTTTAGTTGTTCAAAGTAGGCTTTACTGAATCCCCTCTCCCACTCTCTGCATTGCATTGTATCTTTGTGAAAGGGATTAATTGTTTTCCCACGTTTGAAGGCTGAGTAACCTTGATCATATTGAAAGCGCAATGGTGCGTCATACTTACCAAGGCCACGGTCTTTTCTGCTAGTCTTTTTTATCATAAGAAACTCCTTATGCTACGTTGATTAATGTTGCTTCGGTGTAGGGCACGTGGTAAAATTGTTCACCGGCATAGATGTTACGTCCACGTGCTTCACGTAGCTTGTCATCTGTTAGTAGTGAACTATCTATACACCAGCATTTGTCCATGTCATTGCTGAATATATAGAACTGTAGATTATCATGCTTAGATAGTAACTTCTTCTTACGTTCAAGTATACGTATCTCTGCCCAAGAGGTAGGCCAGTCACCTACCCACGCAGTCTTTACTTCTGCTTCACTGTAGTATTTTACTCCATCTTTTTGAGTTACAACGTCTGCATCGTATGACTCTGTACTGTCCACAAGTTCGTGACCCTCACCAATAAGGTGAGTGATCAATGTTTGCTTCGCAGCTTCGTCATACTTAGCGTAAAGGTCACGTGAGAAAGGTTTTCTGTAAGCCATGTCTTACTCCGATTCTGTTGGTGTTTCTAATGTTGCCTTTAGTTTACCTACCAGTAACTCACTTGCTACCTGCAAGCTGTTAGATTGATAGTTTAATTGAGATTGTATATTATTATTATACGTAATCTCTTGTAACATTTTAGTCTGCTCTTCTGTGAAGTTATCTGTTTCATACTCCACAGCGTCTAGTGTTAATATTGCCATGTTACTTCTCCTTATGTAGCTGTTGGTAACTGTATGCAGTACGTAACTGCGGTTGCTTCTGGTGAGGGTTTAGTGCTCACTAATCTTTCTTCCATTGGTGCTGCTACTTTTCTACAGCTAGCGTAGTCGGCAAACAATGAATGATAAGTCTGTATCTTCATCTCACCTTGGAAGGTCATAATGAGCACCAACACATACATTAGAACAGCCCTGACGTAATATCCAATACCGTTGGAACAATCAAATCTACTACCACTACTGCACCTGCTAAGAATGTTATTACTTCAAACATATTATATCTCCTTTATGTTATATCTACTATTTCACATACGTCACCAGAGCAAGCCATAGTTTGCATTGCTACAGTGTTATCGTCTTTCTCGTACTCAGACAGCCCAGCCCAATCAATCTTCTTAGGCATAGACTTTAGTAGCACGTTGTAAGCTTCTTTGTCTACCTCTTGATAAGGTGCTTGCTGATATGTATGTTCGGAGTGTGGTAAAAATGACACACCTGACATCTCATCAAAGTACTTGTACACAAATGCACCTACTTCCATCCACTCTTCCTCACGTACAGAGATTGTAACGCTAGGTTTGTGTTCGCAGAAGTGTCGTTGATACATAAGCCACATCTCTAGCTGCTCAATCGCTGACATATCATTGCGTGTAACTGACTTTGTTGGTGACTTAACAGGAAAACTAAACACTGTAGTCGTATCACCTTTCATCACACATGGCTCATTGGGTATACCCTGATCAACCATAAACTGTGTCAACGGATCTTTATTATCACCACGCACAGTACGGATATAATAGGGACTGTGGCGAGCATGTATGCCACTGGCACTATCCACCAATTGCGAGACTGTGCCTGACGGTTTGACGCATGTAATTGCAGCAGCAACAGGTATACCAAGACGGTCAGCCCATTCAGCATTAGTAGATACAGCGATCCCACGAAGATGTTCAAGAGTACTCTCCAATCCTTTATTATTTAATGTCATAAGGGGATTGTCCATTATCCCCGTGAGTGACACACCGAGCAGTCGTTCTTCTTCTGTATTGGTAGACCACACCTTACGCAAGTACGGAAACTTGGTGTAGGTGGATTGTATGGTTCCCAGAATCGTTGCCAAACGGATTTTACGCTCCAGATCTTCCAGAGTGTCTGTAGCACGTACAACAACTTCCGTAAGATTGCAGAACTGATATGGACGAAGGATGATTTCGCTGCAAGGATTAGTTCCAAACTCGTAATTTGGATCTCTACGCTCAAACTTTTTAGCTTGGTTCTTAGCTGCTTGCCTATTGTATACACCACGTTCTCCTGATTTGCTTTCAACTAATGCTTGCCACTCACGCATGAATGTTTCCATGTCTGGCTTCTCTGTATAACTAACACTGTTATTGGCTAATGCACGATGTGCTGCAGTCTCCCACCATTGACCTGACTTAGCGTGTCGCATACGATCATCAGACAGATTACTTAATGAAATCATAGCTGACCTACGTACACCACCTACAACTACGATCTGTCCAATAAAGCACATAAGATCGTGACACTCTAGGCTAGACAGCTTACGTCCTTGTGCACCTTTGAATGTAGTTACAGCAAAGTTAAACAGTTCCACCAATGGAGCAGGGCCACTGGCTCTACCACCAAAGATCTTTAGTCGTGCACCTGCAGGACGTACCTTAGAAACATCCCACTTAGGGATCTCACCAGCCCATAGGAGAGCAAGAACTTGTCTGAACGCTTTAGCCCAACCTTCCTTACTGTCTTTGACAACGACTGTGGTATCACTGTCGAACAACTCAGGAACTTCAGGGAGCTTACTTATGAACTGACGTTCAACACTGAAGCCAACACCAGTACCACACAAGAGGATGAACATAGCCTCATCGAAGGACTTAGGGTCATCTACGGGTAGGTAACTGCAGTTGTATCCTGCAGTGTTGTCACGCTCTAGTGCCTTACCAGCGGTCATCATAGCTCGCATAGAGGGCATAACCTCTAGTGACACAATAGCGTCACGTATTTTGTTTACGTAGCTGTCATCACCAGCTTTTGTACGTACAACGTTATCCATGTAACGTTCAACTGTCTCAGACCATGCCTCACGTCTGCCTTCTTCATCAAGCCATCGTGCATAACGTGACTTGTGAATGAAAGATTGATAGTCTGTTGGTAAATAATTGTCCATATATATCACTCCGTAATTAGTTTAATTGATTTAATTTCCATGCCATCTACATCGTAGATAAATTCCTGTAGTGCGTCCTTTATTTCTTCATCGACAAAGCCATCCACAGGAATAGGATATTCATCTTCGTCTAGGTTAAGTGTTAGGAAGACTTTAACTATCACCGTTCTCTTCCTCAATTAACTGGTTCAGATACCACTGTGCTTTCTGTAAGTCTTCTACACCATTCTTGTATCTGTACCGCCATAAGTATTTCATAATGTTACCCTGCAGGTAATACTGAAAACCTTCTTCACCAGTTGCTGCACGAATAGCATCAATACATTCTACTCCTGCAAAGTTGTAATGCTCTGGTGAGTTTACCATATCTTTGTCTGACATATGTATCTCCTTTACCTAAACTTCACTTGAACCACATTGTCTTCTACACTCTCCACTGTAGCTTTTGGTGTGGCCTCTTCTTCTTCTAACACATCATTGGCGTACTTGGCAAGTGTGTCTCGTATATTATTGTTATCTTCCATAGCTGGTATAGATGCACAAACCATATGACACAAGCGCATTAAGTTTACGTAGTCATCATCTGTAGTAGTGTTCTCTCCTGTAGTCACAGTACCTACCATCAACTCCCCTGTCCAGTTACCCTTCTGGTCTAGGAAGGGTGTGATACGTACAATGAAATCGTTTGGATCAAAGTCCATGAATACTTTCTCTTCTGTCATATTATTTCCTCTTCACTTTTTTGTATGGGAAATGTATTAGATCAGGATGCATGTCCTTACCCTTTTCATTTAACCAATCTTCTGGGATGATCCTGTCATAGTACGGGATCTTATTCTTTTCACACCACTGACCGTAGGTTGTCTTAGCACCCTTACTCAGCTTACGTCTACTACTTTCAAACACAAACCTAATGTCTAGCTTTGGATGCTGTTTCTTAATAGCGGCATGTTTACGTCTATCATCTGCTGTAAACCTACCCTTAGTTTCTATTATGATCCCATTAGGTAACACAAAGTCTGGGGTATAGGTGCGGTACATAAGATCTTCCCACTCAATCTTGATGGCTTCGTACTTGACACGAACATTACGCTCTATCAAGTAGTCCTTTACTTTGATCTCTAGCCCACTCCTATACCCATGTTTCAGAGCAGCGGCAAACTGCTTGCCATTCATCAGATACGCCACAACCCGTTCCAAGGACTAGGCAAACTACTTACAGTAGCTACACCCAGTGTGCGTAGTTCTTCTCGTACTGCTGCTTCTGCTGCCTTACGTGCTTCCATAGCTGAACGTAACCCTGCATACTTAGCCTCATGCAAGGCTTTCTTACGCTCAAGAAGATCCTGTTCCATAGCATTGATCTGCTCTTGCATTTCTTTTATTTCATCATCACCTAACATTTAATACTCCTTTACTTCTATGTATGGTACAATGGGTTTTACCTTAGCCTGAGATACTTTAGATGGTAACTCTTGTAGCGTAGGGTAACACTCAAACCTGTAGTCACAGAACTTACAATTACTATTCAATACTTTGTTACCCGATACTTTACCCCTGAATGTTTCAGGCACAGGCTCAAAGCAACGTTTAAACTCGTTAGCGTTTACTGTGTCAACAGTATCTTCTAATGTAGTAATTTCTGCGTCAATGTCAATACCCTCTGCTGGAACGTATTTAATTCCACCGTTGGCTTTGTTGACTACCCACCAGCCACCTGCTTTCTTACCTGCAGCCTTAGCGTAGCCAGCCAGTTGACCTACGTAACCAAATGGATCACTGTCTTTCAGTGTTTGGAAAGATTCAAACTTGTTTCTGTATGACCAGTCCGATGCAGACTTAACGTCATCGACTGCCCCATCCATCACAAGATCATATGATCCCTTTACTGTAGTGTCACCTAACTGTAGCTCAACAAAGTTGTCATCGTCTTCGTACTTAACTCCCGCTTCTGTTATGATACCCTTGAACGCTGCTTCTACGATGTCTCCCATCAGCATGTTCATTACGAATGTTGTTGGTTTAGGCAATGCCTTCTCTGGTTTATTCTTCTCAAACCAAAGCTGACAAGTCGGTCTGCCCACATTGGACATACGCAACCGAAACTTGTCACGCTTATTGCCCCCACCAAACTGGCGTCGAACAGCATCCATTACATCTGCACCAATCTGTTTGATTGTTTCTTCCGACATTGTTGATTTACCAGATGTAGCATCTTCAAGATACTGATTGATCGCCAGTTCAGCAGGATGGTTCATTAGACAAAATCCTCTGCGTCAATGTCTACGAACTCTTCCACAGTGTTTGTGTCAACCTCTTCATTCTTGTGCATGTTCTCATCCCATGAATTGAGGATATACGTATTGTAATTCTCAATCCATGCAATGAAGTTAGCAAAGTTCTCCTGTGCTTCATTGTCCATGTCCAACGTATTGTTCAAGTCCAGTGAAGTGTTAGGCACATAGAAGCTGCTACCATTTGGTAACGGTACTTCTGTTGTGGTCATTGACACGTAGTGCTGTGGTGGCAAGCGGCGCATCTTTGACAGCTTAGTAAATACTTCACCTACTGTTTTAAATGCGTCACGGTTGTCAATCTCCCAGATGAATGGGGTGGACTCTACATCAACAGAGTTACCTTGATCATCTGTAGGATTGACCAGTTCAACGACACCAAACAAAGCACGAACACGCTTGATTGATTTTATCAAGTCCTTCATGTTGTCTGGTAGTGCAGCCCAATCTTTGATAAAGCCAGCAGGTTTACCACAGTTGAAGCCACCATCGTTGTCTTTCATGTCATGGTTGAGATCATTACCCATGACAGTTTTGACATAGCGGTTTGGTCTTGAGTCATTACCCATAACAAACTTCTTATGCATGAAGCGTTGTAAGTAAGGACGAATAGACACACTCTCAGCGTAGTACGTTGGCCCATCTGGTACTTCCAGTTTGTACGTACCACCACTTACAACTTCTACGTTTTTCATCTTACCATTGATCTCTTGCTGACCCATGATAGGTGAGTGATGAATACGTAAACGTGCAAGTGTACTTGCTTTGGATGACTGCTGTGCAGCATCTGCGTTCATGCCCATCGCTTGGGCCATTGCTGAGAAATTGTTTGTGTCGATTGTTGATACTTGATTCATATTAAGTCTCCTTTTATTTTAGACGAATGGTGGTTATATCATATTACATCTTTTACGTCAAGCCAATTCGGACCAATCTTTGCCTCTAATAATAGAGGTACATTGAAATCTATGTTCCACTTGCGGTTGACGATTGCGATTAGTTTGTCATTAGCTGTGCTAATAACCTTTAGTACTTTGTCCTTCTCATCTGGGTGTACATCAATCACAACTGAGTCATGTACACTGTTTACTACACAACTGTGTAGCCTGTTTGCTGTTAGTAACCTATCTATGTATATCAAAGATATGGGTACAATGTCAGCGGTTGCAAACGATTGCACTGGATAATTTTTGATCTGTGTGAAAAATGTCACACCCCCAAAGCGTCTACGTACAACGTCAGGGAAAGCGAACTCACGTCCAGATGGCGTAGTGATCTTGCCTGTGTTTAGTGCTTCTTTGGCTAGTGCCTCATGCCACTTGGCAATACCAGAATACTTTGTCGTAAACTGCTGATAGTATGTCGCTTCTGCTTGTGACCTACCGAAACCACTGGCACCATATAATGGAGCAAAGGTGTGTGCCTTAGCCTCTTGACGTGACATAGGCTGACCTGCATCGCTGATAACCTGTGCAGTGTAAGCATGTACATCAAAGCCTGTAGACACTTCCTCAATGGCAGTAGCATCTTGTGCAAGAAACGCAGCAACTCTGAACTCAAGCTGGGCCATATCCGCTTCCATAATCTGACCGCCTTCCCAACGTGATGTGAACACACGCTTGACTGGGAATGTACCGCCACGTGGCATGTTCTGCATGTTAGGGTCTGCACCTGATAAACGGCCTGTGCCAGTGCGGTGTTGCAGTAAACGTACATGCAGCCTACCGTCATTCTTTACATGCGTTGATATGCCCTCTACAAAGCTGCTGAGATATGTTTCTACTGCAGACAATCTACGTAGGTTCTGTAGGAATAGCTCTGCCTCTTTCATGCCCTTGGAACGGGCAATGCCCTCAAGGTACAGCAAGTTACCTTTATCTGTACCAAAGCCATTGGAGCTTACCCATTTGGCTGTAGGTGGTGAGAACTTTAGTCCTGCCAGAGTAGTGGTATCAGTATATACAAAGCCAGCAGCGTTACAAGCAGTGCATCTATTTGTCCTAGCGAATGGAGTACCATCTTTCTTTACCTTCCTTACCTGTCCTGTTCCGTAACACTCTTTGCACTGGTGTGCCTTCTGCTTGTACAACCTGTCACTGTGTAGTCGTACTGTACTGCGGTACTCTGTGTCAGACATACGTTCATCAAATAAATCTGCCCACACCTTCTTGTCATGTGGTCTACGGCTGTAGATTACCCATGACTTCTGCTCTGGGCTGTTAAGATTGATGGGTCTGTCACCCATAAGATCTGCAACCTGTTCTTCTAGTGCAATTGAAAGGACATTACGTTCTTGCTCAAACTCATCACGCACCTTCATCAAAGCATCCATGTCCACTTGAAAACCACGCTGATAGATACGTGCAAGGTGTATTGCAAGTTGGTTGGTCAGAGTGATCGTTGGCTCCAGTGAACTGCACTCCTCGTACTTCGTCTGCAAACGGTTGAACAATTGCTGCGTAGCATGTAAGTCATGTGACAAGTACTCCGACAACTCGTCATGCGGTATGTCACGAGTAGACAAGCCTTGCTTGAAGTATTCTTTGAGAGTGTCCTGCTTCTTAGTGTCAAGCTCATAGCGTTCTGCACATGCCTCAAGTGACAGTGCTTCCTTCTGCCCACGCTGCAGTACGTACTCGCCTAGCATGGTATCAAAGATGTCACCGTCATAAGTAAAGCCTGACTCCCACAACCATACAAGATCGTGAGGGGCATTATGTGCAACCAACAGGCGGGTAGAGTCCAGTGCATCCTGAACAATACGCCGCCCATCTGTGGTGGGTTGATGTTCTGCGTGATCAAATGTTACAATAGTTTCGTTATCGTTGTCATCTAACATGCCCACCATTACAAGTGTGTTGTCTGGTTCAAACGGATCAAGGTGCATCTTGCCGTTGCGTTTAGTTACTGTGTTTTCTACGTCAAGGGTCAGTATCATATTGTCTCCTACTTTATATCTCCATCGTGCCAATCATCCCATGTATCTTGTTCCACATTGTACAGGCTGTCAAGATGCTCGTGAAACTTTTTATCTTCTGCATATGTATCTATGGCATTTATACACTCCTCTAGTGTCAAGTTGTTACGTATCATAGCATTGTGTAGGCGTATCTCACATATCGATTTTGATGTAGTCATATTACTAAGGCTCCTCTCAGTTGCACGTTCTCTTTCTTCTTGTGTCATAGGTCTAATCATACTACTCTTCCTCTAAACAAAATCCGCAGGTATCGTTCTGCGCTGGGCCACCACAACTTACGCAGGTCTGCCACTTCTCATCTTCCAGACCCCTCTTTACTAATGTCACAAAGCCTACGTTGAATATGGCTGCGAATGTTTTAGGGTCACACTCTACTTGTAGTGTAGCACTGCCATCCTCGTGTTCTTCTACCTCTGTCACTTTTATCTCATTCATTGCTTACACCTACACATGGTAGCAGGATAGATAGCTTGCAATATTTTGGGTAGTCATCGTATGTCATAGCTATCAGTACGGGTGGCGCAGCTATCAATAAAGCTACAATAGCAGACGCCTTGATTGCACCGTCAATGTTACCTCTCATCATTCATTCTCCCTTAATGCTTTCCATGATACAGGGAACAGCTTAGCCATCTCTGTGTCAATATGACCAGCCACAACCTGTGTCTCGTACTGTGTGTCAGGCTTACAACGTAGATTACACATGTCAGCAAATGCATCCAAGCTACCTGACCAGTACCACTCAGTCATCATAGACTGTGGCAGTACCATACGTGCTTGCTCAGGGCATACACCATGATTAAGTAAATCCTTGTAGGCAATAAGACAGGCCCAGTTTGTATCGCCCCAATCACCTACGTCAACCACACCCTCACTGCCCTGCTTCTTGTCAGCACTACGTCCACGCCATTCTGTAGGCTGATAGAACTCAGGCTCATGGTCTACATACCTACGGCTGATTTCATTCCAACGTAGGAACTTGTGCTTGACTAGCTGACGTGCAACAAACACAGGTGCCTTAACGTGGAAGCTGGCAAAGCAATGCCCAAATGGGCTGATGTGCTTGTGCTTGGCTAAGTAACGTATGAGCTTGGCATCCTTGTCTTTCAACTTGGGTGGCCCCCATACGTCACTCGTATCCATCTCACTACGCTTACCAAAACTTACTCGTGCTGCATTAGCTACAGATAAGTCTGTACCCATGTGGTCTACGTAAAATGTTTGTATCATTGTATCTCCTTTATTATATCTATTGCTTGCTGTTGTGTCAGCTTAAACCATTCACCGTTGTCATGTTTGTTCCAAGGGTGTGTCGTTTGTGTCGCAGCTAAGATATGCGCTTTCTTTTCTGCTGTATTACGATCATCAAAGTATCTGTAGTACAACAGAGTGTAGTCACGCATGGGTGAGCTTGTCTGGTATCCATTAAGCCTGTCTTCTGCATCAACAGCCTTACCAATCTTCACCCACTCAGGCCATGCAGTATTTTGTATTGCGTACACATAGCCCTCACTGATCTGCTTGTCTTTCTGTAAGGAGCTAAATGCAGCGTCACCAAAGGACTTATATCTACCTGCCTTGTACAAGGGGTGTGATTGGGGTATATACTTACCGTTTACCCACATGCGATTTTGATTACTGGACACGTTGTAATCTCTAGAACAACTGGTGCATTGCTTTCTACCAATGTTACGCCAAGACTGTGCCCAGTTATCTATCGTCAGCTTTGTGGAACACGTAGTGCACACTGCCTCTAATGTATCCTCATACATCATGATACGTACCTCGCTATCTTGTATTCAAGATCTGTGTGAACAATGCCGTGCCACCCAGACAATTTGTTTTTGACCACATTGATGTGGCGTTGGTTGTCTTCTTCCTCTTGACCCTCAACTGTAGGGTTCTTGGAGATCATAATCATAAGGTCAGCTTCTGCTGCCTTACCTGTACGTGAGCCTTCCATCATGGCTTGGTTGAGTACAACCTTACCTTCTGCCTCTGCAGATAGCTGAGACATATAGAACACAGCACACTCTTGCTGCTTGGCAATCTGACGTGCTTGTATGGCGTTAGCCTTGAGTGCCTCATCAGGACGTGAGAAGCCAGCGGTACGGGCAAACTTGTCGCCCATGTCTAAGATAACTACGTCAGGTTTGTATGACTTGCACACAGACTCCACCCAGTTCATGTCACGTCCTGTTGCATCCTTGAACATGATCTTGTCACGTATCTGACCAAAGACACGCATGGCTTCCTGTTTGTTCTTAACAATCTCAAACTTGTCCATGCCTGTAGCTGCCGTGATGTAGCGATGAGCCACACGGTGGTAGCCTTCTTCGTTACACAACACAACAACACGGGCACCCTGCCATGCAAAGCCGTTAGGCCCAGCCACAAGTGAGGCATGAAAGGATGTCTTGCCTGTGTTAGGACGTGCACCTACCTCAATCAAGTGACCGGCATTAATGCCCTCAACTTTACGTGTCAACGTAGGGATGTTGAATGTCCACTGTGACTCAAGGTCAGTCATGGCAAGGATAGTATCAAGGTCAATGTCTTCCCAATCAATACGTAGGTTGGGTGTGAAGTCATCTCCATACTGCTCAAGCATCTGACGTAATGGCTCTAGTGTAGACTTGCTACCATTTACATAATCAAAGCCAAGGTTGGCAATGTCTTCACCGATTACCTGTTGGAACAGCTTAGACAGCACCTCTTGTGCTACGTCACTGCCCATTGGCTGCTCCTTGCTTACCTGCCCAAACAGGTGGCTGTAGGCAGTCTTCTGTGCGGTTGTGAGAGTAGGGTTGTTCGCCATGAACAATGCCTCAATCTCTGCTGGTGTAACTGTACGCTCATAGCGATCCATAGCAGTGTCAATAGACTGCTTGATCTTGCGTACATCTTTACTGAATAGTCTGTCTGGACAACGTGCACCACGATGCTCGTCATAGAAGTCTTTGTCCATCAGACTACGTATCAATGATAATTCCATGTGTTAGTCTCCTAGTGTTGTAAGGTTTTCAAAGTCGGTAGGGTTACGGTATTTCAAATCGTCACGCAAGTACAGGATCTTGATAGTGTCCACGTACTGACGTAGTTCTCTTGCAAACTGCAGTGTCTTGGGTAACGCATCGGGGTCTAACGCAATTATTGCTGTTGAGAACTGCGATAAGTACCTCTTGTGTCCATTGGACAATGATGTACCCAACACTGCGACCCCGACATATACACCACCATCACCTACAATAGCAGCACTTACGCAGTCCTCAACAACTACAGCCGTTTTACCACGTCCAGCAGCGTATGGCAAGTCACTTTTACCATATCTTTTCCACTTAGGTATACGTTTACCCAGTGATCTGCCTGTGGCATCGACTGTAACTCCATTGTGTACAACAGGGAACACCACACGATGTTCCTTAACGTCATACAACAAGCCTAAATCTTGTGGGTCTAGCTCCCACTGGTCACAGAAGTCTCTGATCTTTGCATCATCACGTACAAACCAATCTGGTTTTGAGAATGTTGATACATGTGTCTCTTCTGCAACACTACCCAATGACTTACGTATGTCATCAGCAGTCAGTTGAGTACGTGTGCCACCCGACACACTGCACCCAGCCTTGTAACAGTTCCATATGATCTTACCCATATTATTAGTAATAGTAAATGTATTCTTAGTATTACATGATGGACATGTCATACGTTTAGTTTGACCATTAGACAATTCTAAATCACGTATAAGATCATTCATATTCATGCTGTATCACTTTCTATGCTGTTCGCTCCACTCAAGGATACACTTACGTTTCTCTGTGTCAAGGCACTATTTGCACTTGTGTAAGTATGTTTCATATATGGTTTCACAGAAGACACATGATTGTGTCCTGTCACTGCCATAACTTGGGGCAATGGTACACCAGCATCCACCATCTGTGTTACACCTGTCCTACGTAAGTCCATAAGACGTAACTCTTCGGGTAGTTTAGCTAGACGCATTACCCTTCTACCCACTTTGGATAGTCTCTCCATAGCATAGGGGTTATACGAACCATCCGTAGGTCTAGGATGTGGGGCAACGTAGTCTTGAAAACCAAAGTCGGTACGCTGTTCATTCAACATGTGCAATAGATCCTCTGATATTGGTAGCTCTACGTCAGCCCTACGTTTACTCTGCTCAAGTGTGAGCTTCTGAGTACGAAAGTCAATGTTATCCCACGTCAACATACGCATGTCACCTAGTCGCTGGCACCACTCGTATGCCATCTGAACAATCAGGCCAATGTTACGATACTCAAAGTCACTGTATGCTACGTCAAGAAACTTGACAACATCATCATGTGTCCACACTACCTTACGCTGTTGTGGTGACTTACGCTTAATGTTTGCCCAAGGATTGTACGTGGTATGCTCCATTTGTATTGCGTAGTTGTACACCCTACTGGCACATGTTGCCGCATGATTAGCGAAACTGATGCCACGTTTGACCCACTCTTCATATGCTTGCTTTGCAACCTTAGAGGTAACGTGTTCATACTTACGCCACCCCATAGTCTGGTGCAGCACAGTCAGAAAGTACCTGTAGTCAACCTTAGTTGTATGACGTAACGCATTGAAATCATTAGACATATAGTAATAGTTAATGAGATCAGTAACCTTGCTGCTAGACTTTATTCGTACAATCTGTGATTGTTCTTCACGCCACGTATCAATCGCCTTATTGTGATCACGAACAATCTTGCGTACTTGTTTTAAGTCTGTACCATATTCCTCACGTTTGACCACACCCTCATCAACAAGGTTCTGTGGCGGGTTAAAGCGGTATGAGATCACCCCAGAGGGTGAAGCTCGTTCTTGTACATAGCGTGGTAGTTTAGGCATTAAGTTTTTCCTTTACCAATTCATATGCGCTTACAGCAAGCACATGTATCTCATCAAAAATATCATCTCTATCCCTGTTTTCGTTACGTTCTGTAACATGAAGATCTATCCATGTTAAACGTTCCTCATGCATTTCATACTCATCAGTTTCTGAGTCAGATAAAACCGCATCTGGAAATGTTTCCGTAAGGTGGTGGGAAGAAGCCCACTTGAGATACTCCCACCAATCATTACTTGACATACGCATTAAGCCGCTTCCAAGGTGATGAACTTGTCATCAGATACCCACTTAGATACCTCTTGCTCACGTGACCACATGCTTACAGCCTGTGTGTCATTGCCAGTGTTACGCAGGTTGAACCCATTGCGCTCATCAGCATAGCTGGCATAGTTGGTGAAGGCAGAATACAGTGCCCACTTGTTGTGACCACGTTGTGAAGCCTCTTGCATGTACAAGCTGTACATCTTCTCAGACTTACGCTTAGATGCAATCATGCTGTCAAGCAGTGAGCTTACATCTACATACTTGAGGTCAGTCTGTGCCCACACTTGCATCTTGCTGGCTTCTTCGTAGAAGTCCTTACGTGCCCGTGTCAGTTCATAGATGAAACTTTCCATAGTAAAGTTAGATGTGTTTTTCTTACGCACTTTGTCATACTCCCCTCTAATCATTCCATTGGTACAAAAGAAATCAATGGCACCAAAGTACACCTGATTGCTGCACGATCCGTCAATACCATGTAATGATATGATACGATTACCAATCTCAGTGCTGTGTTTGTCTGTCTCAATGACAGTCTTCATGTTGGGCAGGGTGATGTCAAGCATAGCCCATGCACCATTACGTGCAGTACGCCAATGTGTATTGGCATTTGCTAACTCATGGTCAGACAGTTCTTCTGTCACTGTGTCAAGGACACCACGGTAAAAGTCACCGTGTGACGCACAAGTAAACGTGTTACCTACTACGCCAAGGTATTCACCTGATGAAGCATTGATGACGTACTTCTTGTCTTTCACCTTGGTTGGCTCAAAGGCTACGTCAAAGTCCATGTAATCAGGTACGATATCTGGGTGATTAAAATCAAAAGCCATACTATTTTCTCCTTGTGTTAAGTATGCGGCAACTGTGCCATAGTTATGTAAGCTATACAATACCCTACTAAGGGGCGTTAGCTATTTGTAGAACAGGTGTGACCCATAAGTCACAGTGTACTCTAGTTTGTCAGCCCAATATGGACGTACATAGTTTGCATGATAGTGCGTTGCACCTTGTGTAATGTCTGTCACATCAATACCCTGACCTATCAAGGTATCTGCTGCAACCATCTGAGCATAAGCCCATGCATATGCCTCACGTGGCCTGTCACTTTTACCGTCACAGTACCAACTAAACTGGCATGTACCGTCATTACGTGACTGCTTAACCACAGAGCACACGTCATTGGGAAACTTGCTGGACTGCACACGGTTCATGACTACCTGTGCTACGGCATACTGTCCAACCATACTGTCGTTACGTGCCTCAAAGTACACGTTAAGTGCAAGGCACATCAATGCTGCTTCAATCATTTGTCTTTCCTCTTAGGTAAAGGTGTACCTGACCAATCATCACATGGATCATCAGGCGGCATCGGTTTCTGATCCAGATGTGTAGACTGATATGAATATACGTGTACCATCGCCATCGCTTTCGCTGTCTGAGATGAGGCGTACTTCATTACCTGCATCTGCATATTGCCTTAGCTTCTGGATGCTAATGCGTCTATCACCACGCTTGCCGCTGCGATAGAATGTGATGACAGCTTCTGTGCCATCAATGTATTCACCTGTGACAGTGAACTTGTTACGCTCCCACTTATCTTTCTCAGCGTTGAAGATTGTTTCAGTAAAAAACTTGTCGGTATAGTCCATACCAAAGTCCTCTAGCAAAAAAGTTTGCACAGTTTTGTTGGCGTCAATGATGCTCTTATCAAGCATCGTTTTAGTTAGTTTAATCTTAGCTGCCATTGCTTTCTCCTATTGCAATACTACTGGTGCATCATAGACATAACCAATGTCTGCATACTCGTCTGCTTCGTATTCTGCACATGATACGAACTCTACTTCCTTGTCGGGGTGAATGTGCTTTGCCATCAGGACTGCCATGCTGCAAGCACTTGCCCAGCTATCAATGGCAGGAAAGGTATCATCAAGTGTGATACAACTCTCCTGTCCATCAATCTCTAAGACAATTTCGTATGCCTTAATGCTCGGCATTGTAATACCATGCACGATCATCGTCAGGTAATACCTGCGGCATCCAGTGTGCAGGTCTGTTTGGATCTTCGTCATGCTTCTGACTTCTGAACTCAAACATGCCACGTAGCTTCCATGCCTCATTACGCAAGCTATGTAGATCACTTAGGCTAACGTCAAACGTTTCACCTGCGCCATCTAGGATGCTATCCATTGCGTTGTACAAGTCACATAGTTTCTGTACTTCGTCACGAGTTAGTTTTGTTTTTAGCTTAGTCATATTGTACTCCTTCTGCTTGTATTGTTGGTATCTTGTCGGTCACAGTTAGCCATGCCCGACTTGCTTCGTATACAGGTTCTTCTGTCTGCTTGTCAACAAAAGATACATACTTGTATGGATTGTAGGTTATCGTGTCCAATGTTGCGTTCCTTGGATTAAGACGGTAAAAAGGGCAATTACCTCGCACAAAGGCATGAACATTCTTCCTGCCCTCACTGAGCACACGGTTACGCCCTGACTGACGCACTACAAACTCAGGGTTTACAATGTGTATTTCGTCAGTGTGATGTATAACTCTACCTGTCTCACATGAACGAACAGAGAATGTTTTCTTATGTAGATTGAAGTATACTTCAACTCTCATCGGTTTTACCTTTCAGTTTTGTTATCACAAATAAGTATACGTATATCTGAATGTATACACACCAGATAGTGAAGGTGTCCACACCTCTCACGTCATAGCCTACGCTGTGCATGATTACAATAGTAATTAGCATAGCAAAGTAGCCAGCGAAAGGTGTGAACAATAGGTAGAGCATTAGCCTACTTTCGCAAGCTCTGCGTCAATCTCTTTCAACCATGTAGCTGCCTCTTTACGCTGCCGCATAAGGTTGGCACGTTCCATGTTGTATTTGTTTTTGATTACACCAAGCTCTTTGAGAACTCTCACACGATATTTGATACGGTTGGGGTACTCATTCATTGCTTCTGCAATTTCTTCCATAGTCATTTCGCCCCAAAGCTCACGAATAACTTCGTCAATTACCACGTAGTTGTAGGTATACTTACGTGCTTTGCTCATGTGGAACGTATGCTCTGCATACAATTCTGGGTGAGAAGTTTTTACTACGGGTGCATTTACGTTTGAGTTTGTCATTGTGTTAGCTCCTATGCTACTTTTTTACGAAGGTTAAGTTTAGTTTGACGTGCAATTTTACGAGCACGTTTCCACTCATCACGAGTAGATTTTTGTCTGTCGCCAGACTGTCCAACATTGGACGGTTTTCGTTTAGTCATCTTGATAAAGTTTTGCATCTCGTATCGCATTGAGATTGTCCTTTCTTCGGTTGCGTTTAGCCTTGCCACCTTTCTTAGGCGGCACGACTTGTGGTGATTTACGCTCCTGCAACATAGCCTTTGCCACAGGGTTTCGGTATGTTACAGATTTCTTCATTAATACTTTTTAACCTTCTCTACAATGGTGAATATGTCGTTCATAGTGTAGCAGATACGACAGTCTTTGCACTTCTGCCCAGTGCAGTTTTGTTGATCTACATGCTCATGTTCTAGCACGTTGTTGAACGTCTTGTCAAAATGTTTTGGTGGCTTTGACATGATATGCGACTTCTTAGGATTTGAGTAAATCAAATTCAAATTGGATGGCTTGGCATTGTTACGTAGCCAACGGAATACTAGGTCCACACGTTTCGTCCATAGGGCGAATGTGCACCAAGGATTGTCAAGGACAATAGCCATAAGGTTTTCCATATGCTGCATGTTGATCAATTCACCATGAGCATTGAAACGAAATACTGCATCATTAATGCGTGGTATTTCATACGGTTCCAATGGACGGGTAGCCAACAAATCACTGTTACGTTGTAAGGCAGGAGCCATGTTTTTACGATAGCCCTTGAGCATAGCATGGCTATAGCAATCACCACAAATATTGTCAGTCTTGTGCTCTACTGCACGTTCATGTTGCTCAAGGCAATATGTATTTGTACGAGTGTTTGTGCTGATGGCACGAAATCCATCCAGCTTGCCTGTCATGGTTGAAATGTGTACTGCAGGTTTAGTCATAACGGTTACTCCGTAAAAGTGTCCAACATTGGACGGTTTCAGTTAAGCAGATAAAAATACACTTGGGTTGTAGACTGGACGGCCTATCTCCACACCATTGATTATGTATAGTGAAAGTTAAATATAACTTCCAAGTGTACTTATATCTGCTTACACCCATTGAGCATGGATGTTAGCTTGTTCAAGCCACCGCATGGCAGTGTCTATGTCAGGAGCACCATGATCCATACAAGCATTGATGCTTGCATCCTCAATGGCACGTTCTTGTGCTAGATCTTCTTCTATGTACTTTTGGTACATATCAATTTGCTCTAGCAACTCTACAACGGACATGTTATGGCCTGATGGTGGACGTACACCATGAAAGTCTTTGTATACATCTGAGTATGTTTGGCAGAGATCTTGATAGAACATAGTAAACTCCGTTTAAAGTGTCCAACATTGGACGGTTTCAGTTATCTTTAGTATTATACATATGTTATATAACACTTTCACTAAAGTATCAAGTGTTTATATAACTATGTAATACTACTTGTCAAGCGGCCTTTCACAAATTGTGATAAACCCCAACATTGCAACGGGAACCGCAATGCCAATGAGTATGTGCAAGTGACCATTGAGTGACACAACAGCAATGGTCAAATAGGTAAGTAATACAAGTATTACAGACCAAGCAATGGCGAGAATGATTTTAATCATTGTGCCACCCATGCAAATGTAAATCCACAGCAGCGTCTTTTGTTTCACGAAACTCTACTTCGTAGCCACGTTTTTCCCATCTGTCAGCGCATCTGCCCATAGCTTTCCCAGCCAGTTCACAGTCACCATCATATGGTTTGGTTTCAAAGATGGTTTCACCATCAGCATTTAATACAATTACAGAGTAATTCATGATGCATCCTTCCATCCACTATCGTAGATAAGTGTTGGTTCACGTTTCTTTAACTCTTTAGGAGTTAATGTGTTAGCAATCAAAGTGTCCAATGTTGGACGGTTCATATCGTCTGCGAGTTCGCAGAACTGTGCCATAGCAGCGTCAAGCTGTGATTGCTCAACGCTGGCTTTGGTGTTAGGTACTTTGTACCTCATGCTGCCACTTGCTGTGAAGGAACAGCAGCCATCAGATCTTCAATGATCTTTTCAAGATCCAAGCCATTGAGTTCAGCTTGAGCAAGGATGGTATTCACCATCACCTTGTGAGTGATACGAGGCTTAGGTGCATCAGCCTTTGGCTGTTCAGTAGGCTCAGACTGTCCAACATTGGACACTTCACCTTCGGTGGTTTCAGCGTCATCTGCTTTAGCAGCTTTACGCATTGCAGCTTGTAAAGCTGTCAGTGATGAACCTTTGAAATTGCCATTGGCAATAAACTCACGACACTCTTTTTCGTTTTCAACGAACCACAAAGCTTCTGAACGACGGCGACGATCAATCTGCTGAATACCATGTGTTCGAAGAACATGTGTTGGTATTTGACCGCTGTCTACAGTAGATGACGCTTTCAATTGCTGTAGCAATTTACCCAACCTTGTATCAAAACCATTCTCTTTGATGGTTTGCTTGAGGCTGTTCACTTGACGCCAAATTGAACCAAGGGCTTTGCCCTCTTTCACTAAAGCGTCTATTGAAGTACCGGTTGTTGCTGTTGAGTTTGCCATTTTCGTTTTCCTATCTATCTTCTGTTTTATAAAAGAGAACTTATATCTCTCACAAGAAGTGAGATATAATTCTCTTATAAAACTATTAGAAGATAGTATAGAGTTTGTCCAGAGAAAAGTTGCCTCGTGATCCTCTGCGCCTGTCGTTTCCCGTATGACTGCAACGTAGTAGTTAGCACTAACTACGTAGTGAAGTTCGTGCGCTAAACTCACAAGCCAAGTTTGGGTTGGGTCACTGAAACTGTTGCTTAATTGCCACATCAAAGATGTGAAGTGTCCAATGTTGGACGGTTGGTGATCCATTGGCAGAGCTACATGCGGCTCGTGGATATGCTATGTGATGATGCGCATGACCATCACAGATGGTGGGTGGTGTTATAATGAGCATCGGCACTGCAACACACCAAAGGTGTGAAAATGTGCTGTGTTTTTTCATACTTTAGTATGGCAACTGATTGCATAACAGTTGTCGTAGACAAATAAGCTGTTGATATCATTCATATCTTTGATATGTCGGTGGATGGTGAGGCATTGATTGCTGTCAACACAGGTCATGACGTTGCATGATACGTGCAATTGCGTGTTGAGAGAGGGCGGGCAGGGGCCATGCGGGGGGTATACGTTATATATACATGTACTTCTACACAGATCAGTAAAATGCACTGTTAACCACTATACACAGAAGGTGGTTTACATACTCGTAGGTACGTTATATTATAACACAGTACGTGCTATCACTAGGTAACGGAATGTTTCAGTATATCACATAATGTTACAATAGTACGATTAGGGGTTGACATGTATCATATAATGTGTAAAACTATATATGTTAGTTAGGGTAGGGTCACTATAAGTGATACACGTACAGTACACACTTACAATCACATATACTAATCTCTTAAATATACAGTAACTATAAATATACTTTAAGTATACACGTACAGTGATACACTTAAATGAATATCTCCGAAGGTATACTTGTAAATGAAATATCGCTGTAGGCGAGGACTTTCATATTTGTACAAATAAAGTATTGACAATGGCAAAGAAATCAGTAAAACTATATACAGATAATGTTCTTGAAGAATTTTACCGACACGTATTAGATGGTAATCTTGAAGACTTACATATTCCCCATAGTGATGTATTCTATGTAAAGACTGCAGTGGAAGCCCACTACGGTCGTAAATTTACGTTAGAGCATGTAGAGTGGGCTATGCGTGAAGAAGGATGGACCGATGAGCGTACCTGAAAGAGTTAAAACTAAAATGAAAGAGGAAGGACTCTCTGGTGTTAACAAACCTAAGAGGACACCTAAGCATCCTAAGAAGTCACACTGCGTAATGGCTAAAGAAGGTGACACGTATAAATTTATTAGATTCGGACAGCAGGGTGTAAAGGGTGCTGGTAAGAGTCCTACAACTGCAAAAGACAAAGCTCGTAAGAAGAGTTATTACGCAAGACACAATGCTCAAGACTCTAAGCCTAGTAAGCTAAGTGCGAGATATTGGTCGCATAAAGTTAAATGGTAAAGGAAACCAAACAATGGCTGGAATAAAAACGTTACTACAAAAATTAATGAAACCTAAGACACCTGGTGGTGTACGTAGTGTAAAGAGCGAGATTCGTCAAAAAGTTTTAGATAATCCTAAACTTAAAGGCGAGGCTGAAAAGGATGCATTAGCAGAAATTAATGCTTTGGCAAATAAACAAATTGATGCTATGAAAAAAGCAGACGCTGCTGCGAAGAAACCTAAAGGTCAATTACCTAAAGATCCTGACAAACGTAGGCAGTCAGAAAAAGAACGAAGCTCTTCTGCTACTGGTAGCATGTCAGCTATAACAACGCAAGCAGGCAATAAGCCGTTATCTATGGGCGTGTATCGTTCCTTTACTGATAAGCAACGTGCAGATGTTTTAGTTGAAGCAGGTAAAAATTTACGTGCTAATAAAATTACACAAGCAGAATTTGATGCTATCGAAAAGAAAGTTGATGCGGCAGATAAAGCAGCGGCGGTAGCAGCTTCTCGTAAAGCACAAGCAGGTGCTACGGGTAAAAAGAAAATAACGTTGCCTGATGCCCTTCCCTCTCGTAAAGCAGAAACTAGCAAGCCTTCTGGTAAAAAAGATCCTCGTAACATGACTAAAGCTGAATTAGCAGCTTACGTTAAGAAGCAAGAAGAAGAAGGTAAAAAAGTAGCTGATAAATTTAAATCCAAACGAGGCTACAAACGTGGTGGACTCACTAAACCTGCCGCAGATCAAGCTGGCTTAAAGAAACTGCCTACTGCTGTACGTAACAAAATGGGCTACATGAAGAGTGGTGGCAAAGTTACTAAGGGTCACGTAGATATGCGTAAGGGTGGCTTGTTCCGCTAGTGAGCATAGAAAGTGATATACGGGATTGGTCACGTAAAGTATTAGAAGTACCTAACGACACTTTAGGTGGCCTACCCGCATGTCCGTATGCACAGCAAGCTTGGAAACAAAACAAAGTAAATGTAATAGAAACTAAGCATCTTGGTATTGAAGCCATTACACAAGCCAATAGTTTTGACAATACGTATGACTTAGTTATTGTTGCTTCGTACTATTATCCTTCTCCAGTACACCTTAAAGAGTTTACTATGTTTTTAAATGATCTTTATACACCTAGAGATTTACACATAATGGAGTTTCATCCTGACTACGGTGCAGAAGATGCAGACTTAGACTTTTTGTATGAGCATGAGTGGGAGTCTGACATAGAAGATGAATACGCTATGTTGTTTATTCAGTCTTTAAGTAAAGTAGATGACGCAAGTTTACGTTTAGAAAAGTTAGGATATTATGATGTGTATCCTAAAGACGAGTATGAAGCACTCGTGTTAGATAGAAGAAAACGGAGACAGAAACAATGGCAATGAAACCTAGAGCAATGAAAAAGAAAACACCTATGCGTGGTGGTGGTATGGCTAAAAAGAAAACCATGATGCGTGGGGGCGGTATGGCACCCAAAAAGAAAATGATGCGTGGTGGCATGGCAACTAAGAAAAAGAAGTAATGTCTCTTATTTCTCATTTACCATTACCCAACATGCCATTTCAAACACATGTAAATATTGTGTTTGAGAATGGTGTAGGTGAACCAGTTGAGAAACAAACAGATAAAAAAGAACCTAATCGAATTACGCCTGATACACCAATAGAAGACCTAAAGCTAGTAAATCAGATGTATGCATACAACCCTAATCCAAACAAACTACGTACACCTGATGGGCAGATCGTAGATTTTATTATAGCATAAGGAAGCTACATGCCTGATCTAAGTAAGTCAAAGTTTCACACACAAGGGTACACTATTGCATCTACTTCGGCAGATGCTAGTGCTACCGCTGTGTATACTTGCCCTGCTAACTTTAGTGCCATTACTAGGTATCTACACATTAGTAACAGTTCTACTTCTACTAAGAAAGTGTTTGTTCAGTTTTACCATGCTGACGATAACGAGTACCATTACATAGCTAATGGACTTAGTATGGCAGGACACTCTGTAGCTAACCTAGTTAATGGTGGATACTTTAACTTACACTCAGGCGATAAAATTTTAGTGTACGGTGAAACTACTAACACTATGGAAGTACTTGTTTCTGTAGAAGAGTACTTTGACCCGAATCGCACTTAATGCATAACGGGGTTGCAATCTTATCTATACTATGTTATAACTAAGTATGATATAACTATCTCCATAAGGGTAAGTATTTCTTACCTTTGTATTTGTAAAGGAGATAGAATATGTTTAAACGTATGTTTAAGAAACTACAAGAAAATCAGCAACGCAGAGCCGACTATTGGATTCTTATGAATCTAAGTGATAAGGAACTGCATGACATGGGGATCAGTCGTGGCGAAATCAGGCAAAAAGTCTACGGTTAATGCGGCAGGAAATTATACTAAGCCTACTATGCGCAAACGTCTTGTTGCATCCGTTAAGGCTGGCAGCAAAGGTGGAAAAGCTGGACAGTGGAGCGCACGTAAGGCACAAATGGTCGCAAAACAATACAAAGCAAAAGGTGGGGGCTACAGGTAGTGGCTCTCTCTAAATCTCAAAAGTCTTTAAAGAAATGGACTAAGCAAGATTGGCGAACTAAAAGTGGGAAGCCTAGTGCTAAAACTGGTGAGCGGTATCTACCTGCTAAGGCTATTAAGTCTCTTAGCAGCAGTGAGTATGCCGCTACAACCAGAGCTAAACGAAGAGGCACGAAGGCAGGTCAGCAGTTTGTGGCTCAGCCTAAGAAAATTGCAAAGAAAACCTCAAGATTCAGGAGAACTTAAATGACTATAGCAATGGAACGTGTGTTAGCTTGGAAGATTATGCCAAGACTAATGATGTTAGTAATGACGTGGATGTACATTGAAGTTTTGTTTTGGTTTATGTCTTTGTCTTCTGGTGATATGACATCACAGGCTACAGCACTTACTGCCACTGTAACTGGTGCTATGACTGGTGCATTTGCCGTTTGGCTGGGGCATGAGAAATGATTGGTCAGATCTTAGGAGCAGTAGGTGGACTAGCAACTACGTACCTTGATGGTAAAGTAGCAGTACAGAAAGCTAATGCTGAAATCAAAGTAAAACAAGCTACTGGTGAGATTGACTGGGATCTAGCAGCTATTAATGCTACTCAGAACTCATGGAAAGATGAATGGATTACTTTACTCTTCTCAATACCACTAATTCTAGCGTTCTGTGGTGATTGGGGTAACAGTATAGTACAAGCTGGCTTTGCTGCATTGGAAACTATGCCAGCATGGTATCAGTATTCACTAGGTGGAATTGTCAGTGCCAGCATTGGTATTCGTTCTGTAAGTAAGTTTTTTGGGAAGAAGTAATGGCATTTAAATTAAGCAGTAGAAGTTTAAAGAAACTAGATGGTGTAGACGAAGGTATTGTAGCAGTCGTAAAGGACGCTATTGGTATTACAAAAGTAGACTTTGGTGTTACCTTTGGACTACGTACACTAGAAGAACAAAAGAAACTGTACGAATCTGGTAGATCACAGACTATGAAGTCTAAGCATCTTGAGGGTCGTGCTGTAGATCTAGTTGCATACTTTGGTTCAGACATTTCTTGGGAACTCAATGTCTATGATGACATCTGTGATGCTATGGCTGAAGCCGCTAGAAAGAATGATGTAGCAATTAAATGGGGTGCTGCATGGAGTGAAGGAGACATTAGAGAGTATGCTGGTACTGCAGAAGATGCAATGAACGCATATGTAGATCTCCGTAGGTCACAAGGACGTAGACCTTTTATTGATGCCCCACATTTTGAAATGATGTAATATGGCTCGTGAATTAACAGAACGTCAACAAAAGTTTTTAGATGTACTTATGGATGAGGCAGGTGGCGATGTTACTATGGCTAAGAAACTTGCTGGGTATTCGCCCAATACACCTAACCGTGAAATAACCAATAGTCTTAAAGAAGAGATTATTGATGTAACACACAGCTACTTAGCACGTAACGTACCTAAAGCTGCAATGGCTATGGTTAGTGCTTTATATGATCCTACTGAGTTAGGTATTCGTGATAAAATGTCTGCCGCTAAAGAATTACTAGATCGTACTGGTTTAGTTAAAACTGAGAAGATGCAGGTAGAAGCTAAGGGTGGCGTTATGTTAATGCCAGCTAAACAAGCACAGGATGACGATGACTAAGCCATTAGGACAATGGAAACTACCACAACCGACTGACCTACAAGAAGACAATGAATGGGTTCCTATTCCACGTGTAGCAAGAACAGTACCATTTGGATATGAATTAGATCCAGAAGATGACGGAATACTCTTGCCAATTGATAACGAACTTGATATGCTTGTGAAAGCCAAGAAGTACTTAAAGCAGTACTCGTATCGTGAGGTTGCCAACTGGCTAACCCGAAACACTGGCAGAACCATATCTCACGTAGGATTAAAGAAACGGTTAGATAATGAGCGAAGAAGAAAAAACAAAGCTGGAAGCCTACGCAGATGGGCAGACTATGCGAAAAAGGCAGTCGCCAAAGCGGAAGAAATTGAACGCAACCGCATCGGGGCAAAAGCGCAAGACAACGACAGCCAAGAAACAAGCGCAGCCTAAACCAGCTAAAATAGTAGAACCTGAATTAGCACCTATAGAAGAACAGCATAATGTAATATTTAAACCTAATGCTGGACCACAAACAGACTTCTTAGCTGCAGGTGAACGTGAGGTTCTATATGGTGGCTCTGCAGGTGGGGGTAAGTCATATGCAATGCTCGCTGACCCTTTACGCTTTATGGGCCACCCAGCCTTCTCAGGATTGCTCCTACGACATACTACAGAAGAACTAAGAGAACTTATCTTTAAGTCACAGGAAATGTATCCTAAGATATGGCCTGGAATTAAGTGGTCAGAACGTAAGATGCAATGGACTGCACCCTCTGGTGCTAGACTGTGGATGTCTTACTTAGATAAAGAAGATGATGTATTAAGATACCAAGGCCTTGCGTTTAGCTGGATTGGTTTTGACGAATTGACTCAGTGGCCTACCCCATTCGCTTGGAACTACATGCGAAGTCGCTTGAGATCTACCGCCTCTGACTTACCTGTATATATGAGAGCTACTACCAACCCAGGAGGTAGAGGGCATCATTGGGTTAAGAAAATGTTTATTGACCCTGCGCCATATGGTGAAGCGTTTAATGCTACAGATATTGAAACGACTGAGGTACTATCTTATCCTGCTGGACATGCCAAAGCTGGTAAGCCTTTATTCAAACGTAGGTTTATACCTGCCCGTCTTTCCGATAATCCTTACCTAGCTGAACAAGGTGATTACGAAGCAATGCTTCTATCTTTACCTGAACAGCAGCGTAGACAGTTACTAGATGGTGATTGGGATATTAAAGAAGGCGCAGCTTTTACAGAGTTTGATAGAAACATACACGTAGTTGATCCTTTTGATATCCCTAGTAATTGGGTAAAGTTTAGAGCATGTGACTACGGCTATGGAAGTAAGTCTGGAGTAATTTGGTTTGCCGTAGCTCCTAATGAGCAATTGTTTATTTATAGAGAGTTGTACGTAAGTAAAGTATTAGCTGCTGATTTAGCAGATATGGTATTAGATTTAGAGGCTGAAGATGGAAATATTAAGTATGGCGTTCTTGATAGCTCTTTATGGCACAAGCGTGGTGATACTGGCCCATCACTGGCTGAACAAATGATTCAGCGTGGGTGTCGTTGGCGTCCTTCAGATAGATCCAAAGGCTCACGTGTAGCTGGTAAAAACGAAATACATAGAAGGTTACAGGTTGACGAATATACAGAAGAGCCTCGTATGGTGTTCTTTAATAATTGTACCAATATTGTTGCTCAATTACCCGCCTTACCAATCGACAAAAGAAACCCAGAAGATATTGACACTACCTCCGAAGATCACTTGTACGATGCTTTGAGGTATGGTATTATGTCAAGACCACGATTTAGTATATTTGATTACGATCCAAACGTAAGTTCACAAGGTGGTATGCGAGTAGCAGATGCTACCTTTGGTTATTAAGGAAAAATAAATGGCAGAAGAAAACGAAGGCTTTATTGAAGATGACGCTATTGTACTAGCAGATAGCGAAGACTCTACTATTGATGATGCAGATACTTCTAAAATTATTCCATTTATTATGGAAAAGTACAATCGTGCAGACGATTATAGGCAACAGGATGAAGATCGTTGGTTACGTGCCTATCGTAACTATCGTGGTTTGTATGGGTCAGACGTACAGTTTACAGAAGCAGAGAAGTCTAGGGTATTTATTAAAGTAACTAAAACAAAAACACTAGCTGCCTATGGTCAAATTGTTGATGTATTATTTGCAGGTCAAAAGTTCCCTCTTACTGTAGATCCTACAGAGCTTCCTGATGGTGTTGTTGCAGATGTAAACTTTGATCCTAAAGAACCTGAGCAACTAAAACAATCTGGTATGGATGAAATTGTAAATCCGTATGGCTTTGCTGGCGATGGTAAAGAGTTACCTGCTGGCGCTACAGCTAAAACACTTGCAGAGAGTTTAGGTCCAGTAAAAGATAAGTTACAAGACATTGAAGGTGTACGTGAAGGTGTGGGTAAAACACCTACTGCAATTACATTTAGTCCAGCTATGATTGCTGCTAAAATGATGCAAAAGAAAATACACGATCAGTTAGAAGAGTCAAGTGCCAGTAAACACCTACGTAGTACAGCATTTGAAATGGCACTTTTTGGTACTGGTGTAATGAAAGGTCCATTTGCTGTAGATAAAGAATACCCTAACTGGAATGAAGATGGCGAGTATTCGCCTGTAATTAAAACTATTCCACAAGTATCTCATGTATCTGTATGGAACTTTTATCCTGACCCAGATGCAAATAATATTGAAGAAGCCCAATTTGTAATTGAGCGCCATAAAATGTCACGTACTCAACTGCGTAATTTAAAACGGCGTCCTTACTTTAGAAGTTCTGTAATTGATGAAGCAGTACAGTTAGGTGAAAACTACAGTAAAGAATCTTGGGAAGATGATCTATCTGACTATGCACCAGAGCATGGTGTAGAACGCTATGAAGTACTAGAGTATTGGGGTATGGTAGATACCGATATGCTTGTAGAGCAAGGTGTAGATATTCCCGATGAGTTAAGTGAAGTCGATGAACTACAGGCCAACGTATGGATTTGTAATGGCAAACTACTGCGAATGGTACTTAATCCGTTTAAACCTGCTCGTATTCCTTACATGGCTGCTCCGTATGAATTAAACCCGTACTCATTCTTTGGTGTAGGTATTGCAGAAAATATGGACGATACCCAAACTTTAATGAATGGTTTTATGAGAATGGCAGTTGACAATGCTGTATTATCTGGTAATCTTTTAATTGAAGTCGATGAAACTAACTTAGTCCCAGGCCAAGATCTATCAGTATATCCTGGGAAAGTATTTAGACGCCAAGGTGGTGCTCCAGGGCAAGCTATCTTCGGTACTAAGTTCCCGAATGTTGCCGCAGAAAACTTGCAGCTATTTGATAAAGCGAGGGTATTAGCAGATGAGTCTACTGGATTTCCATCTTTTGCTCATGGTCAAACAGGGGTATCGGGTGTGGGTCGTACTGCTTCTGGTATTTCTATGCTTATGGGTGCCGCACAGGGCGGTATAAAGAACGTAATTAAAAATGTTGATGACTACTTACTTCGCCCTTTAGGTGAAGGTTTATTTAGATTTAACATGCAGTTTGACTTTGACCCCAATATTAAGGGGGATCTTGAGGTTAAGGCTCGTGGTACAGAAAGCCTTATGGCCAATGAAGTACGTAGTCAACGTCTTATGCAGTTTATGCAGATATCTTCTAGCCCAGCACTTGCGCCCTTTGCAAAGTTTCAATACATCATACGAGAGATTGCAAAATCTCTTGAGTTAGATCCAGACAAAGTAACTAACAATATGGATGAAGCTGCCATTCAAGCGGAGCTAATGAAGGGCTTTCAACAGCCAGCAGCAGAAGCAAGCCCAATGGACCCCACAGGAGCAGGGGGTGGTAACATAGGTACAGGACAAGTACCTACACCTCAAGAACAAGGATTTAGTGGAAATGATCAAGGACAAGGAGCACCTCAAGAAGCTCAAGGGGCTGGTGAACAACCAGCAGCAGTGGGACCAGTTCAGTAACTATTTAGATGAAGTAATTGCACAACAGCATCGTGCTATGGAGCAAACAGATAACGACAAGGTTATGTATAGAGCACAAGGTGCTATATATCAACTGCGTAGATTAAAATTACTTAGAGATGAGGTATTAAAATAATGAAAGATCAAATGGAACTTTTTGAAGACGGTGGCCTCAAGGATGAGGGTGGCACAATAGATGAAGTATCTGGAAACGAAGTTCCAATTGGTGGCACTAAAAAGGGTGTACGTGATGACGTATCTGCTATGGTAAGTGAGGGTGAGTTTGTTTTTCCTGAAGATGTAACACGCTACATTGGATTAGATAAACTTATGCAAATGCGACAAGAAGCTAAAATGGGTTTAAAACGTATGGAAGCTATGGGTCAAATGGGCAATGGTGATGAAGCTACTATCCCAGATGATATGCCATTTGGTATGGCTGATCTTGTTATTGTAGCAGGAGATAGTGGTGAAGAACTAGAAATGCAAGAAGGTGGTTTTGTAACACGTCCTACTACAGTTACACGTACCGTACAGCAACCTACATATACACCTGCTCCACAAGAACCCGCAACTACACAAACTTCTACAGTACGTAGACTTACACCTGAGATTGAACGTCCACAAAAAGCAGAAATTAACTTTAAAGAATTAATGGGTGAAGCTAGTATTACGTATGTAGAGTACCGCAATGAAGCCGGTGCTAATATGATGATACCTCATATTGGTGGCGTTCCTGCGTTTCCTATTCCTGAAGGATATACTATCTACTCCGCTAATAATGAAGACTCTGTAGAAAACTCTGATACAGAAGAAGGCGAAGCAATAAGAGAAATAAATGAAGCGTCACGAGGTGACGGTGGCCCCGATAGAGATATTGCGGCTGAAATACAAGCGGAGTTTGATAACGCTCCTGCTCCTATTAATTGGGATACATTAAGTACAGAAGATCTTTTAACAGAGTTGGGAGGCATTACTGGAACAGGCCGTACTATTGCTAACGGTGCTATGCTTTTATTTGGTCCTATTGGTGCGCTAGGATACGCAGCAATGCGTGATCAAGATAAGAAAGCCTATGCTGCAGCGGTTGCTAAACTAAACGCTGGTAACTTAACATCAGAAGAAAGAGCAGAACTAACTGCATACATAGAAACTTTAGGTAAATCTGTAGGCCCAGAAAGTAAAAGTATTTTAGGTAGAATTGTAGATGGCGTTGCAGGAGCTTTTGGGCTATCCGAAACTAAAGCAACAGAAGCAAAAACAAAAGTAGAGCAAGAAGAAGTTGTACCTATAGCTCCTATAGAAACTGCACCTACGCCTGAAGAAACGTTAATGCAACAAACTGTTACGGCAACACCTGAAGAAAGATTAATGCAACAACCAGTTACTGCTGCACCTATGCCTATACAATCTTCTTTGGCGCAGCAGATGCAGTCTATGCAAGACGCTACGCAATTTGATTCTACTCAATATACACCGCCTGTATTACCGACACCTTCACCTATGGCTGCAGGACAGCAAGGTGCACTTGCGTTGACAGGGACGGGTGGTTACGATGAACAACCCATAATGCAAGGCGCTGAAATACTAGGTCAGTTAGAGGCCCCTATTGCATACGGGCAACCTTCTCCTACTGCGGCTAAAGTGGAAATTACCCCTTATGAAGGTTCTGTGGAGCAAACTGCAGGATTAAGCGCAGCAGAGCAAATGCGTAGAATGACAGAAGAAAGACAGCAACAACGTTTACAAGTTATAGATCCTGAGTTTACTGCGGGTCTTACTGCTAAACCTTATACCGATCCTATGTATGGCGAAGTAGGAAGAGGTGTGCAGCCATCTCCTGTACCAGTAGGTCCAACAGGTAGTTACGATGAAGCAGGATTAAATGTCGATCCTCGTAGACAGCAAGGCCCAAAACAGGCTGAAGTATTTCAAGCAAAAGAAGCTCAACGTATTAAGGCTGAACAAGAGCAAGCATTATTAGATACTCAAAATTTATTAGAGCAACAAAAAAGTGCATTTGCTGATGCTGAAAAACGTTTGGCAGAACAAAAGGTAATATCCGCTGCAGATATAGCTACAGCTAATGCTGCTGCAGACGCACGATACAATAGAGATATTGCAAAAATACGTGCAGATCAAACTAAAAAATTAGAAGCCCTTCAAAAGCTTGGAGTAGTAGGTAGAGCAGAAGCTGAACGTATAGCACTAGCAGAAGCTAAAAGAGCAGAAGAAGAAGCTAAAAGAGTTGCAGACGCTGAAAGAAAAAGAATTGCTGACGCCAAAGCTAAAAGTGATGCAGAGGCAGCAAGAAGAGCAGCAGAAGATAAACGTTATAAAGAAACACTTGCCGCAACAGGTACAGCAGAAAGAACAGGTTCTGGTGCTCCTACAACTTCTATTAGACCGAAGGCTAGACCAAAAGCTAAACCTGCAGCTAAGCCTGCAGCTAAGCCCAAGTCACCTGAAAGAAGTAATGATAAATCAACACGGTTAGATTCAAGTAATCCCAACACAAACAAAAACATTACTGCACATTTATCTAATAGAGAAAAAGAATCCTTAAAAGCTAATCCAGAGTTAGCAGATCACTATACAGCTACAGCAAATAGACGTGCTAATGAAGCCGCTGCAGGAGATACTTCTAATACAGATTCCGCTAATGAGGCTTCAGATTCTAGTGATAAAATCGTATGCACTGCCATGAATAACTCATACGGCTTTGGCTCGTACCGTCAAGCTATATGGTTGTCCTACTCTAAAGACCACTTGACAAAAGAACATGAGCTAGGTTATCATACACTGTTCTTACCTTTAGTAGACTTAGGGTACAATAAAAATAATAAATTTGTACGTACCGCACTAGAGCATATTGCACGTCATCGTACTGCTGATCTTAGAGCGTCTATGCAAAATAAAAAACGAGATACTTTAGGGCGTATATACAGATCTATCCTAGAACCCTTAGTATATACCGTGGGTAAGTTTAGAACAATTACAGGAATTTAATATGGAATTTTCACAGTATACCGAACTTGTAGCTAAACGTTTTAACGGCTTACAGGAAGATGATAAAGATGTTATTCGTAGTTTAATGGGTACATCACAAGGCCGTGTACTTGGTAAGGTACTAGGCCCAGAAGTAATGACTGATATTAATTTAGGTAAAGCTAAAAAACCAGTTGTTAAAAAACGTGGACTAGCAACACGTTAAATTGCTAGATACGCTGGCTACTCATCCCCCTACCAACACTAGGCTACGGTGGCCCCAGTTAAGGAAATACAATGTCCGATACAATTATGGCTGAAGAAATGAAGCCCGAAAAGAAAGTTGCATTTGCTAATCGTAAATACAGCAATGAAGAGAAATTAAAGAAAGAAGAAGAAGAGCTAGAACAGCTTATGGCAGAACAAAAGGGTGAAGTTGAAGATACTAATCAACAAGAAGTTGAACCTGCTGGTGCCGAAGAAAAGAGTTTTAAAAAACGTTATGGTGATTTACGCCGACATATGCAAGATAAAGAAAAATCTTGGGAAGACAAGTTTAAGCAACTTGAAAGTCAGTTAAAAGAAGTAACTCAAAAAGAAATTAAACTACCTAAGTCTGATGAAGATATTGAGGCTTGGGCTACACAGTATCCTGATGTAGCAGCTATCGTAGAAACAATTGCGATTAAAAAAGCACGTGAGCAAGCTGCAGGATTAGAAGATCGTGTAAAAGAAATTGATGAGATGAAAGCTGTAGCATCTCGTGAAAAAGCTGAAGTAGAACTTATGCAAGCCCATCCTGATTTTGGTGAAATTCGTGATAGCGATGATTTTCATGAGTGGGCAGATCAACAGCCTAAGTGGGTACAAGATGCTTTATATGAAAATGATGACGATGCACGTTCTGCATCTAGGGCTATTGATTTATATAAAGCTGATAAAAATATTAAAACTAAAAAACCAGCTAACAATAAAGATGCTGCACGATCTGTAAACACACGTAGTGGTGGTAGTAACCCTGATGTTAGCAAGGATGGTATGACGTTCAAAGAGTCTGACGTAAATAGCATGACCACTCACGAGTACGAAAAATACTCTGATCAAATCATGGAAGCCATTCGTTCTGGTAAGTTTATTTATGATATGTCTGGAAATGCACGATAAAAACTATTGACAACATATTTAAATATGATATAACTATATATAATGTGTATTAGAGTAGCCCCACAGTATGGATTACCTACTCTAATGTACTATCTTCCGCAAACAACAATACGCTTTCGGACAACCTAATGTCTCATGGCCCGTTAGACTAAGCATAGGCCAATGCTTACAATAACGCACCCTAGTAGAGTTAGCCTCTGTATAAACGATTGACGGTTTGTATCTGTATCTTAATGCTAAAGGAGAATTAAAATGGCATTTGGAAAGGCTTCAGGCTACACAAACTTACCCAATGGTAACTTCTCGCCTGTAATCTATAGCAAACAGGTGCAACTTGCATTTCGCAAATCTGCAGTCTGTGAAGCTATCACTAACTCCGATTATTTCGGGGAAATCGCTCAAATGGGTGACTCAGTAAAAATTATTAAAGAACCTGAGATTTCGGTAACAGCGTACCTACGTGGTACTACTATCTCAACTCAAGATCTTTCAGATAATGATTTTTCATTGACAATCGACAAAGCCAATTATTTTGCTTTCAAGGTCGATGATATTGAGGAAGCGCACTCCCACGTTAATTTCCAAAGTCTTGCATCTGATCGTGCAGCCTATCGTTTGGCTGATCAGTATGACCAAGATGTACTTGGATATTTGTCAGGCTACAAACAAGCTGCATTACATGCAAATGCAAGTGCAGTAAATGATGTGGTTAATGGTACTAAAGCAAACACTGCTGCTGGTTCAGACGAACTGCTTACAGCTAACAAACTGAAAAAAGGTGACTTCGGCAACATCACTACTACAAGTGCTGCTGATCACTCAATCCCAGTTGCTGCTCGTTTGCCAGGTGCTACTGCACTGCCAACAGCTACTGTTTCACCAGCAATGGTTGTAGCTCGTATGAGCCGTTTGATGGATATTCAAAACGTAGACACTCAAGGTCGTTGGCTGGTAATTGATCCAGTAATGATGGAAGTTCTTCGTGATGAAGATTCACGTTTGTTGAACGCCGACTTCGGTGGTTCTGGTCTTCAGAATGGAATGGTATTAAACAACTTCCACGGTTTCCGTGTGTACGTTTCAAATAACCTTCCTTCAGTTGGTACAGGCGCATCAACAACAGGTACAGCAAACCAAAACACTAACTATGGTGTGATTGTTGGTGGACACGATTCAGCCGTTGCAACTGCAGAGCAGATCAACAAAACTGAAACATATCGTGATCCAGATTCATTCGCTGACATTGTTCGTGGTATGCATCTATACGGTCGCAAAATCTTGCGTCCAGAAGCATTGGTTACAGCTAAGTATAACTTGGCGTAAACTAACTAATACTGAAGGGCTGCTTTCGGGTGGCCCTTTAGTTACATTTAACCTGAAAGCATCTTATGGCATACACGTATCTTGATCTTACAAACGAAGTCATATCTCGTTTTAATGAAGTTACATTATCTTCTGGTGGGTTTTCATCCGCAAGGGGTTTTCAAGTTCAATGTAAAAACGCAATTAATGATGCAATTGATTATATAAATACAAGTGAATACTCATGGCCCTTTAATCATGCTAGTAAAACTGAAACACTTGTAACTGGTACTACACGTTATGCTATAGACACGACAGCTAAACACGTGGACTATGATACATTCAGAGTAATTAAAGATGATTCATTAGGTTGCTCTGGTAGGAGTTTGAAAGAGATTGACTATAAATCTTATTTAAATAAATATGTAGCCCAAGAAAATACCTCAGAAGTAGGTGGTGTACCTTTATATGTATTTAGAACTCCAGACAATAAATATGGACTATATCCATATCCAGATAAAGCATACGCATTAACATACGAATATTATGCAAATACTACTACACTAACTGAGGCAGGTGATGTACCCACTATTCCTGAACAGTATCGCTCTGTTATCTTAGACGGTGCTACTGCTTATGGTTATCAGTATCGTGGAGAAACTAGCCAGTATCAATTAAACTTTCAGAGATTTGAATCTGGTATAAAACACATGAGAAGTTTACTTGTAAATAGAACTATATACGTTAGATCTACTGTTCTTCAAGGCGCTTCAAAATCAACCAGTACATTTATATAAGGTAGGAATATGGCAGATCAATCTGGTCTTAATCCTTTTGTATTTCCTTTACAAGGTGGTTTAGTTCTTGACCGTTCTACCTTTGCTATGGAACCAGGAATGGCTCTTGAGTTAGAAAACTTTGAACCTGATGTTGGTGGTGGTTACAGAAGAATTAACGGTTACGAAAAGTGGAATACTAATATAGTTCCACAAACAGCTAGTGCTACAGAACCTGTGTTAATGTCTGCATACTTTTCTGGAAACAGTAAAGTAATTGCTGCTAGGGGTGAAAAAGTATTTGAGGCTGCTAGTGGTAGCGGTTCTTGGACACAAATAGATACTGGTAGAAGCAATGCCATACGTTATTCTTTTGACAGATATAACTTAGCCGGTACAGAGCTTATTGTATGGGCTGATGGTGCCAACAATGCTACTAAGTATGATGGTACAACAGTAACTGATCTTAGTGCCACAGGTGCACCAGCTAATCCTAAGTTTGTAAAACATTTTAAAAATGCTTTGTTTTTTGCAGGTATGTCAGCTTCACCAGAAGAAGTTGTGTTTACTGCACCGTACACCGATAACGACTTTAGTGCAGCTAATGGTGCAGGTTCAATACGAGTAGATAGTAAGATCACTGCACTGTTTCCATTCCGTGATGAGCTTTATATTTTTGCAGAAGAACGCATTTATAAACTTATAGGTAATACTATTGCAGACTTTGTGATGCAACCTGTAACAAGAGACATTGGTTGCCTTAACGGTTTTACCGTACAGGAAGTTGCTGGTGAAATAATCTTTTTAGGTAGAGATGGTTTAAGGACTGTTGCTGGTACAGCTAAGATTAATGACGTTGAGCTTGGTACAATTAGTAGACCTATCCAAGAATTATTTGAAGGTGAAACTACAGTTAATGATTTTAACAGTCTAGTTATACCCGATAAAACACAGTATCGTATTTTCTTTTCTAAACCAAATAATCAAACACAGGCACAGACATCTGGAGTTATTGCAGTAAGAAAAGCTCAAGGTTATGAGTTTGCTAAGCTAAAAGGTATTCAACCTGCAAGTACAGATT
>Ga0208667_1000051_pt1 | contig 50487 bp, 49 predicted proteins | sample 11BtaG_FD_184085 | JGI IMG/M metagenome (GOLD analysis project Ga0208667, IMG submission 184085) | Marine viral communities from the Subarctic Pacific Ocean - 11B_ETSP_OMZ_AT15265_CsCl metaG (SPAdes) (version 2) | ecosystem: Environmental > Aquatic > Marine > Oceanic | place: Pacific Ocean... | reverse complement strand
AATGCTTGCAAAAAAATACGGCGATACTGGAGGAGCTTTTACTGAAGAGGGGCAAAAAGAGTATGGTAAGCTATACAAGCAGATTTTAGAATTTCAGAATGAATATATCAAACTTGACTCAGCCACAAAACTTAACGACAAACAAAAGAAAAGGCTTGAATTCCTAAAGGAAGAGATTGCTAGAGTAAAGAGAGAGTTGGTTGAGGTAGAATCTAATCTACAAGGTTTATTTGAGCATACTGCTGATGTTAAAGCCCAAAACAAACTCTTGCTGTGGTATGCTCTTCATTTAACTTTCGTTCAGAGAGAGGAGGATGAAGAGCCTATTCAGTATTTTAAAGGTCTTGATTACGATGAGAAAATCGAAGACTACTACAATAAAGAAGAAGAAAACTCTGATCTTTATCAGCAGATCATTAAGCAAGTCTCCACAACTTTAGCTTTCTGGTTCTACAACCAAGCTTCTACTCAAAAGGAGTTTGAAGAAATTATGGATAAAGTAGAAAAGGGTGAGTTATAGTGATGAATTTTATACCTCCCTTGTAGGGGAGATATTTGACGGATACAGCGTCTCGGCCTTTGAAGGTCGGGACGTATTCGTTAAACACATAAACATAAGAGATCAAAAATATATCCATTCTTATTACGAGAAGTATAAGAATATCGCTTTATCTAAAGGCGTTGAGTCTCAAGAGGGTAGAGAAGATTATATTAAAAAAGAGGGTCTTTGGGAGGAGTCCGATGATTTACAAATAGTCTCACTTACCGAAGAGATAAAAAATCTCAAAAGAACAAAAGACTCTGTTTTTCTCCCTTCTCAGAGGGAATCTTTTCAAAAAACTATCGAGAAGAAAACTCTTGAGCTGTATGAATTGAGTGGTAAGAAAGCTGAGATAGTAGGTTTGACTGCGGAGGGTTACGCATCTAAAAGATCTAATGATGAAATGCTTCGATTCTGTATTTTTAAAGACGCTGGTCTTTCTGAAAATTTACATAATGAGGATGAGTTCTCTGATTTGGAAATTTATGAAATTGTTTCTCTTAATAAAATAATGACGAATGTCTCTGAAAAGATATCTGAAGATACTATTAAACATGCTGTTCTAAGACCTTTCTTTAGTATGTATATGTCTAATTGTGAGAATCCTAGAGATTTTTATGGAAAGCCTGTTATAGAGCTTTCGGCTTATCAGATGAAATTAGCTATGTATGCTAGAGTTTTTCATAGTATTTTTCAATACACGGAAGATATCCCAGATAATATTAGAGAAGATCCAGATAAATTAATGGCTTATTCCGAGAATCAAAGGAATAAAGGGTCTAATAATGGAGGCTTGAGGGATGACGCAGACGCTTCAGCCGTATTTGGTGCGACCAAAGAGGATATGAAAGAGGTGGCGGGAGATGGTGATTCAGTGTCCCTGTCTGAAGCAATGAAAGAGTCTGGTGGTAAGTTAGACATGAAACAAATGATGAGATTAGCGGGTCATGATGTGTAATATTAGTGTATATAGACATAAAGGAACAAGATTATGCCCATCAAATTACCAACCGTACAAACAGGTTATGAAAGAAGCGTTACCGAAGCGGCCAAAAAAGTTGGCAAGAATTTGAGGATCAATATGGGTCCGGGAGCTAAGAGCATTGAGTCTCTTTCTAGACCTTTAGGGCGCTTAACTGGTAAGGCCGATGAGTTTACAAAATCTATGGAGGCGGCTAACGCCCGTGTTTTGGCGTTTGGAGCTTCTGTTGGGGTTATTGCTGCCGTCTCAAAAGGGTTGCAAGAGTTGGTTAGATCGACTGTTGAGGTTGAAAAAAGCCTAGCTAACATCAATTCTATTCTCAAGCAGTCAGAATCCCAGCTTAATAGTTTTAAAAATCAGATATTCGACATAGCCCGAAATACGGGGCAGACCTTTGAAACCGTATCAGAAGCAGCTTTGGAGTTGTCTCGTCAAGGTCTTAAAGCTGAAGAGGTTACTAAAAGGCTCAATGACGCCCTTGTTCTTTCTCGTCTTTCTGGTTTAAGTGCTGCAGATTCTGTGGCTGGTTTAACAGCTGCGATTAACTCTTTCTCAAGCGCGGGGATAACAAGCGCTGAAGTTCTTAATAAGATTTCTGCTGCCGCTGCAAGCGCCGCTGTTTCTGATAGGGATTTGATTGAGGGTTTGAAACGTTCTGGAGCTGTTGCTGTCGCCACTGGTGTAAAATTTGATGAGTTGGTAGGTATAATTTCCGCACTTCAAGAAAAAACTGCGCGTGGTGGAGCTGTTATAGGAAACTCTCTCAAAACAATTTTTGTTAGAATTCAAGATTTAGACAGGCTCCAGTCTATTCAAAGGTTAGGCGTCGAAGTTACAGACTTAGAAGGTAGAGTTCTATCCTCTAATAAAATTATTGAGAATCTAGCTCCAACATTTGCCAAATTAGATCAGGCTTCAAGAGTTAATCTCGCAGATAATCTCGTTGGTAAGTTTCAGATTGCACCTTTCCTAGCTTTGCTTGAAGACTATAATCAAAAAATCTCAAGAAGCGGTGAAGTAGCGAATACGTCCTTAAACGCTACTTCTGAGGCTTATGATCGTAATGCAGCTCTATCTAAGACTTTAGCTGCCGCCGTTAACACTGCGACTGTAAACCTAAAAGAATTAGCAAATACTTTGGGTGAGATAGGTGTTACTGAGAATTTATCTAAAATTATTGGGGTCTTTAATAGTATAGTGGGTACTATACAAAATGTTTTAGATGGTGATGGCATAGGATCTACGTTCGCTAAGGGATTGATAAAAGGTATTAGTACTATAATTGCTGGACCGGGGTTAGCTTTAGCTTTGGTCGCGATTGGAAAACTACTTTTAGATTTTGCTAAATTTGGAGCTGGTGCATTGAAAACTTTCTTTGGCTTGAATAGAGCTGCTGAAGCGCAAGCGGCTTTACAAGGTCAGATAGCTGCATCACTTTTAAATGATAAAAGCGTCAGAAGCGCTATATTGTCAATTGAAAAACAAAACATCTCTGAAGGAGAAAAGAAGAAATTACAGACCTTATTCTTCACTAGAGCTTTAAATGAGCAGTTAATGCTTATGCAGAAAATGCAAGGTATTGCTATGACTGTCGCTCCCGGAGTTATGAGGAGTGTTCCTTCATTTATGACCTCAAAGAAGCCATTTAGCGGAAAAAAAGCTTCTGAAGGTTTCTTACCAATCGGAGCTGAAAGTTCTGATATATCTAGAGGAGTAGGAGGCGCACCCGCTTCTGCTAAACCTGTAGTTATTCCTAACTTCGCTTTTGGTGGAGGAAAGCGTGGGACAATGGTGGCTAATGACAGTGAATATATTGTTCCTAATTATGCTAATGGTGGCGATGCTGTATTTAATCAGAATATGGTTTCTTCAATTGGTCTTCCTTCTAACGCTAGGAAAGTTAGGGCGGCGAGTGGATATGTCCCAAATTTTGCGGCGACGAGTCTGAAAGACATGTTGAGAAGGCCCGGTAACTTTATAAGACCTGATGGTTCGTTCACATCAAATAGTGCTAAAGCTGCTTATGAAAAATCAACAGGGGAGGATAGAAAGCTCCTAGACGCTCAGAGAAATAGAAATAAAAATTTATATTCTTACTTTGCTAACTCAGGTAAGAATAAAACTATAATGCTTCTCCCCCAACCATTAGACTTTAAGGGGGATGGGGCAGATCATAGATTTCAAGTCCCTCACAAAGGCATACAGAAGAATGCTGTCACTTTCTTTGAAGGCGGTTCTTCTGGAATAGATAAGAAGTTAAAAAACGATAAAAGCTCAAAAGGTAAACAATTTAAGAAGCTGCTTACTTTAGATACTGATATTGATAATGCTATAGCCACTGGAGTAAATACAGTTTTTAAAGATTTCAAAGATGCTTCTGGGAATAAAGATGTTTTTAAGCTAACTCCCACAAAAGTTACAGGCAAAAACGTAAAAGATTTGATGGAGAAGGGTGGCCCCGGCGCACTTGGGGCAATCAAAGGAGCAACTTTTGAAGCTTTAATGGTCGCTATTACTGGGGGGATATCTCAAAAAGGGGGTGAGCTTGATATAGATTTTAATAGGGATAAAGAAAACATTCTTGATTTGATTTTTGGAATCCAAGGTTACCGATTTGGAGATTTCAAAAGCTCTGAAGCTCAGAAAGATAAATTTGCAAGGCAAACGTTAGATAACGTCAAAGGGGTGGTACAGTTAAGCAAAAAAGTTAAAACAAAAAATGATAAGGGAAGAACTCCTCCTAATGCCGCCTCTGGCTACATCCCTAACTATGTAGATCCTCTTCAAGACGCTATTGGTAGAGAAAAATCTGCTGGTTTACCTGTTAGTCAAATTAGAATTAATCAAAGTGGTAAACTCCGCAGCTCACAAAACCCAATGGGTCTCGCCGTGACGAATACTCGTGATGAACCTACTGGAGCTATTCCTAATTTTGCTAAAGGTGGCGTATCTTCTGGTGACGAATTAGGCGGCTCAATGGATAAGTTGAACGCTAGAATGATGGGTATGACTTCAATTCTTTATTTATTGCAGTCGGGTATGGGTGCTGTTGTTGAAGAATCTAGTGGGCTTGGAAAAGCTTTTTCTCAACTTATTCAAGGGGTATTAGCCGCTTCGATGGTTATGACTACTCTTCAGAGTTTTGGTGGAGCAAAGGCTATTGCAGGTTCTATTTCGGGATTAGGAGCTAAAGGATCGAATTTAATGAGGAGAGGTTCGGGCAAAATGGCTGCTGGCAGCACCTTAATGAAATCGAGTATTCGCGCTAATGATGCTGGACTATTAGGCCGAGGAGCGCTTACAGGTCTAAAAGGAGGGCTGTTGAAAGCTGGAGGAGCTTTACTGCGTTTCGCTGGGCCTGTTGGAATTGCAGCTACAGCAGCTACTTTATTGTATAAAGGTTTTACTTTTGGTCTTGATAAATTTACTGGAGCTACGGAAGGATTAAAGAATAGTCAAAATATGTTAGCTGAAGCCGCAAAAAGGGCAGCTAAAGAATTATCTGAAATTAAATTCACATCAGAAGAAAAAAAAGCAGAGTTCTTGGCGGTTAACGTTGGTTTGTCTAATGAACTTGCTGAGAAGCTCGAAGAGGTTGGGTTTACTGGACCCTCAAGTAAGGAAGCTCCAAGAGCTAGGGCTTTAGCTGATATAGCAAACAAAGCTTATGATGCAGGGGCTACAGAAAAAGAAATTTTAGGTATTTTGGATATGGCCAAAAAAGAGGCTGGTACAGAAACAATAGCAACCCGAGCGGGAGTTTTTCTCAAGCAAAACGAGATTGATAAAGACGTAGAAGCTAATATTGCCGCTAGACTAAAAACCCTTACTTTAAAAGATACATCTAAACGACAAGAAGAATTCGCAGAAACAATAACGCCTGCACAGAGGAAAACGTTGGCAGTTGGGGGTAAAAACGCTGAGAGACTAACGAAGGAACTCATGGAAAAAGCGGCTAAGTCTGGAGACATAGCTTCTCAAATAATTGCAGAATCGATAGGTCTAGCCGCAAGGCAAGGTGAAGAGACTATAAAAAAAGTCGATAGGATTAATTTAGAAAATGCTAAAGCTAGGCTTCAAACAGCTATAGAAGTTAGAAAAGAAAATTTCAAGCTTCTTACTGATACGGACAAAAGAATCATGAAAGCTGAAGCTTTAGGGGGATTAGATGATAACTCTTTATTAGCTCTAAAACAAAAAGCTAAGCAACAAGAATTATTAAATAATTTAGCTAGCAAAAATTTAGATTTTATAAATTCTCAAGGAGATGAATTAACAAGGTTAAAACTTGAAGATCAACAAATTTCAGATATAGAGAATGAAATTTTAAATATTAGTGCTGAAGATCTAGCGAATAAAGAAAAGGTTTTAGATATAGTAGACAAAATCTACCAAACCAACGGTTTGGATAAAGAGGTAGCAGGTAAACTTATGGAAAGCCTCGGCATACAACTCGAACAAAATGAAGGCATATTTGATGCCTCTAAAAATACCCTGAAAAATAGGCAAGACGAGACTAAAGAGTTAACTAAACAAAAACAATTAATAAAAGAGATAGAAGCTCAGAGATCTTTAACCGCACAAACTATTTTATTTGGGAAGAAGAATGCAAGTGGTGAAAATAGATCTGGAATTCAAGACTCTTTAAGATCTCTAGGGGTACAAAAAGAGAAAGCTACTCGACTAGGGGACGACAAACAAGCAAGAGATTTAACTGCTAGAATGGCTAGATTAAATCAAGATTTAGCTCGTATTAGTGGGGATGAAGGTCAAGCCTCTATTGATAGAAGAGCTAGAAATATAAAAATTCCAGAAGCTGTTGAAAATAAATTTCCAAAACTAAAAGAAAAATTAAGAGATCCTTCGTCTGACCCCCTTGCTGTCTTGACAAAAACCGGTAATGATCAATCGTTTAAGGATATGGAATTCCTAGCTAGACAACGCACTGACAAAGCATTAGGTCTTCGCCCTGCTACCGCCAGACCTCTTCCACCTGTGTCAGAGAATGAATCACAGTTCTTGGACTTTAAGGCGACAATTAACGATTTAAACCAAGCAGTTACCGATAACACAAGAACAGAGCAAGACTCTATAAATGCTAGTAAAGATCTGACATTGTCGTTATCTGATGAAGTTGATATTAATAAACAACTTTCTAAAATTTTAGCCCCGTTTTCCCGATCTGAATCTGGTAATGCTCGTCGTGTTGCTCAAGCTAACAAAAACGTTCTTGATGGAAAAGCTAAAAATGTTGACCGAGAATTCAGAAGACTCACTATGGAGATGGGGGTTTTTGACAGAATCGGGGAAGCAATACCCACAGCCCTTGAGAATTCAAATCAGTTAAACGAAAGCCTAAAGGATGCGTCTCTTTCCTTTGCTCATAACATTGGTAATGCAATGTTAGACGCTATCGAAAAAGGAGAGAATCTTGGGGATATTTTGTTAGGTGTCGCTTCAGAATTCTTAAGTACAATGAGTCGCGCTTTTATGAAAAGTGCCGTCGATGATGTTCTAGGTAGTTTCGGAATTGGAAAACAAGGAGGTGGTCCTATCAGAGGGGGGTCAGGTACTAAAGATGATGTCCCGGCGATGCTCATGGGTGGCGAGTTTGTAATGAACAAAAAGGCTGTCAGAAAGTATGGTGTCGGATTTATGTCTTCACTAAACTCAGGTTCTATGCAAGGATTCAGATCTGGGGGCCAAGTCAGGGATCGTGAAGGCATGTTTACCACTCCGGGAATGAACGGAGCAGGAGCGATTGTCGGAGCAGGAAACCTGCTCTCTTTCGCCACTCAAACTCCAATAGCTATGGGTAGAGATACCCTTACCAGCAATGGAGCGTTCCTCGATCCAGAAAGCGGTAGACTTACTATGTTTGGTAGAAGAAATAACCCTCAGTTTCAGCAAGTTCAAGGCGCAAAACAACAAGCTTTTGATTTATACGCTAGCCAAGTGGCTGCTGAAGAGCAAGCTATAAGGCAAAAGAAAGAGTCAAGAAAGCAGTTGATGAAGTCTTTAGCAGCGGCAGCAGCTAGCGTTGTTGTTGGCGCGGGGGTTAAATCTATGGCAGCTGGATTTAAAGCTGGGTTCACAGGAACTGACGGGTCATTTGGAACTAAGTTTGGAGCTGGAGTAAAAGGTTCTCTTTTTGGAGGTAATAATATAGCTGGTCAATCTTATGGAGGTTTATCTAATTTATTTACAGGGAGAGGTTTCCAGAGTGGTCCTAGCGGTATTGGATCAGAATTTACACCAAAAAGCGCGTCTGCCAGACCAACAATAATTCGTAGTGGCGGGATGCCTCATGATGTGAGCGGGTTAAATGCTCAGGATCTTTATGAGACAGACGTATCGAAAACGGGGGTACTACCTAAAAACGCTACAGGAGGATTAATTCCTGCTGCTGGTGGAGTTGATACAGTCCCCGCAATGCTTTCTGGTGGAGAGTTCGTAATGAACGCCGCTGCCACAAGAAATATTGGCGCAGGTAACCTACAAGCTCTTAATTCTGGAGCTGGAACTGGTGACAACACAAACTTAGTCGCTAAGCTAGATGAATTAATTATAGCGACAGAGACATCTCAATCAACAGGAGATATCAATATTACTATCAATGGATCAAACGGGGCAGAGACTGAAACACAAGGTCAAAACTCTACAGATCAACAAAAAGCGTTGTCTGATAAGATTAAGACGGCTGTTAAGCAGGTAATTGCGGATGAAAAAAGATTAGGAGGACAACTTAGAAGATAATGTTTGGTTCAAGATTAAATGACGAAGTAAATGTCAACATAGCTGGTAGCGCACTCTCCGGTATCAGCTCTGTAGACTTTTCATATTCTAATAGCGCAAATACAGTTAAGCCCCTTGGGTCAAGGAAGGGTCTAACAACTGTTGGTGGTGCTACTGAGCAGAAAGTGTCTATTAGTAGACATCTTATATATAATGATCCTATTTTGGATTTTACTGGGTCGAGTAGTATGACGGGTAATATTAGATATGCGGGGGTTTCTTACAGATTCTCTGATGCATACCTGAACTCATATTCTGTCAACTGTGCTGTAGGATCTGTTCCAAAAGTTAATGCTTCAATATCTGTTTTTAATGAGATGATATCTTCCAGTGAGAACCCTAGTGAATTTGGAAGCACTGGTGAAATATACATCCCTTCCCAAGGATCTATAAGTATTACTTGCGACAACTCTACTACTAACAGAGTTATTGGATTCGATTACTCGATCACATCCAGTAGAAAGCCTAATTTTTCTATAGGTAGTGAAACTCCTGTTTCTGTTGAATTCATTCCCCCTTTGGAGTATTCAGCTCAAGTTCAAATTGAAGTTGACGAAGCTTTTCCTCAGGGTTCCTTTAATTTTTTAACTAGCAGGCAAAACAAAACTGTCTCTTTTGATATTGACGGTAGGGATGGGACGGATATTCAAGCTCTGTCGATTCCTAATGCTACATTAGTAAGTGAGTCTTTATCGGCTTCTGATAATGGTTCTACTATTTTAAATTTAAATTATATTGGTCATGGGTTCTGAATTATTTTATAATAGAGATCAAAACATTTCAGGTATAGCTGTTGAATCAACTTACGCAGCTTTAAACCTTGTCCCTGTATATGGGTCTAAAGCTTCCTTTAAATCCAAGACGTTTCAATATGAGGTTGATGATCATCAAATTAATATGATGCCTTTCTCTATGAATAGTCTAGAGGCTCAATATGAAGTCAGGTATGATTTAAATGAATCTAATGCTCGTAAATTAGCAGCTTTTATTGAGAGTAAAAATGGTACTCAAATGTTTGAGGTCAATATTGATAATAGTGGCATATATCAAAATGTGTCTGGGATATCAGATAATTATGCTATTAATCACATTAATAATCAACACTATGAAGTTGCTGTATCATATAGTATAGATCAAGCCCCAAATATATTTAATTGGTCAGGCATGAATTTTGTAAATACAGGATTTAGAGACTGGGATACTTCAGTAAGTTATAATGAATTTGATGTTGTCTATACTGGGGTGAATCAGAATAAATTAAATAATTTTTATTACTGTACTGGAGACCACACATCGAACGCCCAGAACTCTCCTACTGGAGAAGGGTCTTTCTGGTCTCAGAGATTCTTTTATAAGCCTGACGTTGGGTTCCAAAATGATGTAACTTTTAAAAATGAAAAGCTTGAGTTTAGGAATTCATTTAAGCAGAGAGTTAAAACAAAGGATAATAATGCTTCTTTCCCTATTAATTATGAGTTTAAAGGAATATCAGATAGACAATTAAAATCTATGCTCCACTTCTTAGAGAATAAAGCTGGTTATAGAAGGTTTAGAGTTGATTTAGAGTCTGTTTATAACCAACCAAAATCTGTGTATTGCCCAGAATGGAATCATACTTGGAATCATTTTAATTCTCATGATTTTTCTGTGACTTTAATAGAAGACGTTTTAGGTGTAATCCCAACAGGAACTTAGTATGGCTAGAAATATTTTAAAGAGTAATAATGCGATTGTTATAGCTGGTAAAAGACCAGCCTTTAGCACTACCGTTAGAAGTGGATCTTCGATGGGTGGAGCTTATATGAGCGCCGTTCAGGGTGTTACTGTAGGGTTCTCTCAAGAAAGACAGAAATCAAAACAGATTGGATCGAAGGATTTAGCTATCAATGAGATAACTAGAATGCCTGATGTTGATTTATCCATTAGTTACTATTACACGCCAGCAATGTTAAATGAAAATATGTTGGGTCTAATAAACGATCAAACGGGAGTTGATAAGTCACAGTTCTTTAGTGGTTATAATAACCAAGATCAAAATTTTTATATAGTCAACCATGAGAATGGAGCGGCTGATATGATTGTGAATGATGCTTCTGTTATATCAACTTTAGGCAATGAGTCTGAAGTGATTTGTATCGGTAATGCTTTTTTAACTAACTATTCATTAGGTTTTTCGATAGGATCTTTACCTGTCGTCTCTACTTCATACAAATGCTCAAATATAACAGTTAATCAAGGATCTTTTGATTCACTACAGATCCCCGCTATCAATCTATCCTCTGGTAATAATAATGGTGTTGCGAGCGTCAATTTAGAAGACGCTAGTGTAAATGGGTTTGGAGATTATGCATCAGTAAATAGATTTAAGCCGCCCTTATGCTCTCCTAATGAATTAAACATAACTCTTCAGAATTTGCAGATTGGTGGCTCTACCATCAGTGGTGATGCAAGTATACAATCGTTCTCATTCAATATACCGATTAATAGAATTGATTTGTTTGGGCTAGGTAGTAATTACCCATATGGGAGAAAGGTCCAATATCCATTAACCTCATCAGTGGACTTAGAGTTTTTAGTATCTGGTCTGGCTACTGGTGAGATTTCACAGTTGATAGACAATGAATCTGTGTACAATTTCGAAGTTGAAGTAGTGGACACAGGAGAAGCATTCAAAAATACATTCTCATTTTCTGATCTCAGGCTAGAGAATGCAGCCTATCAAATGAATGTAAACGACAGCATGACTTACTCCTTGTCATTTAGCCGCGAGTTAACTAACTAATCGTACTCGACCTTTACATTCTTACTTTCGTAAGTTTTAGATTGGGAGTGATGCTTCTTACCGTTAGTCCTCTTTGAGTAATCATCCAAATACTTTTGCTTGACTGGATCAACTCCTCCGGCTTTTTCAGCTCTTCTCTGACTCATTTCAGCTGAGTAGTCGAACATATCACCCATAGTACCTTTTTTTGATCCTGTACTCTCAGTAAACTGACTTTGGTTAAATGGGTCGATCTTAGAGTTAATTGAGGCATGAGGGACGTTAAAAACCCTTTTCCACTGAGTACCAAACTCGTCGATATAGATATGCTCATCATTCATTCCTTGAAGGACATCTTTCTCTTCTCCTGTATCTGGATGGCGATAAGCGTATAAAGGCATATTATATTATAAATAAAAACGGGGGCGTTTCCACCCCCGCTGTTTAATTAACCTTGATCTTACAAGGCTTAACTGCCCCTTTCTTAGGTAGTTCTAGATGAAGCAACCCTTTATCCATTTTACAAGTTATGTTTTCTGTATAAACTCTTTTCATAAGTTTTACCGAACATCTCTTTTTGGATTCTTTAGGTTTAGTTTCAATTTGAAGTAAATCGTCTGAAACTTCTACTTCAACATCTTCCTTAGAGAAACCGGGAAGTTCTACTTTTAGTTCGTAAAAGTCCCCTTTGTCTTTAATGGTGCTGTAAGGTTTAGATGAGTAATCTTCAAATAGGTTATCAAATAATGTATCAATCATAATATATCCTTATCATATTTTATACCACATCAAAATCCTTGAATATACGGTATAAAATGACATCTACAGTGTTCTTATAAGTCAACCTGTCTGCTAACTTTTGTCCCTCTGTGTTAATTTGTCCCACTTTGCTTTCAGCCTTTTCCATTGCTTCTATCACATCTTCCTCTTCCCAGTCATAGAAAGTCCCTTGATTAATAGGAGACTCCTTCTTGAAAAAGATGTTATCGTAACATTCTACTTCACCTGAAGGTTCGACCAAAATACAGTTATCTTTAGTAGCCCAATCCTTATGAGATGTGGCATTAAGAACAATGCTCCATTTGCCAAGACAAGTTGCGTTAAAAGCAGGTAGATTCCAACCTTCTGCCCCAGAAAGTCCTGTAAGATCAATGTCGATTGCATTTAAAAATTCATTAACTTCTGAGTTCTTTTCTAAATGAGGCAAGAAATTAATATTAGAATATCTCTCTCCACCTAAAACGGCATTGATTGTAGAATCCATATCTTCTTTCTTATAGAAAGGGTTATTAACCAAACAAGAAAGTTGATATTTAGGATTATTCCCGTATTGCTTCAACCAAGTCTGAATAATTTTAGCAGTGTGCTTTCTATGTTCAAACTTACCCATTAATCCAAAATGGGTTATGTCATTCAAGTATTCTTTTTTTGTTTCTTTGAAATCTTGGTCGAAACCCAATGGGCAGAACACGCCGCCAAACAAGTCAGAAGCGCAGGAAGAACTAAAGAATGTTTCATTCTGAGAAGCATAAATCTTTTTCTCGATATCTGTCGGTTTATTACATTCATAAAAAGTTAACAGATATTGATTTGGATTTTTTCTATTCTCAGAGCCATTTAGATGCCAAATTCTTAAGCTTGGTATCTTATTACTAAGGTAATCATACCTATTATTGATGCCATTTTCGATTTTTTTTACTAAATCTTCATCAGCATCATAAGCTTTTAGATCAACATTACCTGTTGGCCAAATTCCAACGTCATAACCCCTATCGAAAAGCTCCCGGATAATGTTAAAAGAAACATTACCGAGGCTTAACGAGTTGATAGGAGCTTCAACTAAAATCTTCATTAAAACGGAGGCTCATCATCAGATACTGGACCAGCGGTAGCGGTCGCAGGAGCGGAATCAGAATCAGAAGATTTTCCATCTTCTTTTTTACCAGAGTTCAAGAATTGAATATCGTTTCCTCTGATAAAGTATTTCGATTGAGGTTTCCCTGTCTCTTTATTCTCCCAAGTGTCCATTGCAAGCTCACCAGAAAACACGAATTCACGACCTTTTGTAAGGTATTTAGACGCTATTTCCGAAAGCTTGTCCCAAACCTCAAGGTCAATAAAGCATTTAGTTTTAGCATTACTTTTGGAGATACCAATCCTGAGAGTGGTTACCGACTTACCGCCATTAAGTTGGCGTGTGACTGGATCTTTTACAAGATACCCTACTGCTGTAATATTATTATACATAATTTTCTGATTCTTTCTTGAATTTAGATAGATACCGATTGTGGATATTGATTACCCCTTGGATACTCATACCAAGGGACTTAGCTATCTTCCTCCAAGGTGTAAGCTTATTAGATACGTTATTGTACCTCATGTCAATAATTTTTTTAACCCTTTCGTCTTTTTCTTTATCTAAGGACTTTTTAAATAAGGAAAAGACCTCGTAATTCTCATTGCTTTCGAAGCCGCCCTCATCTTCGGGCTGTTTGAGAAGATCATCTAGGGGGCATTTTTTAAATTTTTTATTCCTCGTTAGCGCATTCAAACATTTCCATTTAGCTTCATTAGCTAGGTAAGTTGCAAATTTTGCACCTCTTGTAGGGTCATACTTTAACACCGAACTGTATATTGTAAATTCTTTTTCTAGAAGAATACTATCTCTATCTTCGACGTTTTTATCACCGGAGAGAAACCTTTCCACCATACCGTGATAAACTCCTGAATGTCTGTTAATGATTTCGACAAGACTATCGTTGTCATTACTACTCTTTACTTTTTCAATTAATTCTTGATCCGTTTGCATAACTCTTCTTTTAAAATACTAAAAACATTTATCCTTTTTTATAATATATGATATTAACGTATATATTATATTAATAGTATATATCATATTTTTATATCTATAATATTTTTATATATATTATATTAATATTATTCATTCGTTCCTTTTACCAGAGGTTTCACTTTAAAGCAAACGAAACCTCGCGGATTTTGACCGTTAACGGTATTATAGGAATATTTAAATTCGTGTCAACAAAAAAAAATTAAAAATTTTCGCTCGACACGCGACGAAATCGCTCTAAAAGTGTAACTATCTCTACCATGATTTTTCAAGAACAAGTATCGCGTAAGCCTGACCATTACCCTTGGGCAGGAGAGTTTATCGAAGCAATGCATAACGGCTTCTGGACCGATAAAGAGTTCAGTTTTACGTCTGATTTGCAGGACTTTAACGTGGTATTGAATGAGCAAGAAAAAGAGATTATCGTTAGAACCCTCTCTGCAATCGGTCAGATTGAGGTAGCAGTTAAGAAGTTTTGGAGTAAGTTGGGTGACAATTTGCCGCACCCATCGTTTAGCGATTTAGGTTTTGTAATGGCTAACGTTGAAGTCATTCACAATAATGCGTATGAGAGGCTTTTGGAAGTCCTTGGTTTGGAAGAGGTTTTTGAGGAAAATCTAAAGCTCGACTTTATCGAGGGTCGAGTGAACTATCTTCGGAAATACACACACAAGTTTTACAAGAATAGCAAAAAGCAATACGTTTACGCTTTGATCCTATTCACCCTTTTTGTAGAGAACGTGTCGTTGTTTTCCCAATTTTACGTCATAAATTGGTTTTCTCGTTATCGTAACGTACTAAAAGATACTGATCAACAAGTTAAGTATACTCGTAACGAAGAGAACGTTCATGCCTTGGTTGGGATGAAGATAATCAACACCATTAGAGATGAACACCCCGAACTATTTGATGAAGAGTTGGAGGAACGTATTCTTGATGAGGCTCAACAAGCTTTTAAAGCTGAGAGTAATATCGTTGACTGGATGATCAATGGTATTCAAGCAAAAGGTCTTAATGCACCAATCCTAAAAGAGTTCATCAAAAATAGAATCAATGATTCTTTACAAAAAATTGGCTTTAAACAAGCTTTCGATGTTGACAAAAATCTGCTGAAAGATACAATTTGGTTTGAGGAGGAGTTACTTGGCAATAATGCCACTGATTTTTTCCATTCTAGACCTGTTGAGTACTCAAAAAATTCACAGACTTTCAACGAAGAAGACTTGTTTTAAATGACTGAATATTATTGGCTAAACAAAGACTCAAGGGTATTTCTTGAGCGTGGTTACCTCAAAGATGGTGAAACTCCAGAGCAGAGGATTCGTGATATCGCAGATACTGCTGAAAAGTATCTAGGTATTGATGGGTTCTCTAATAAATTTGTAGGCTATATGAAGCAGGGTTTTTACTCTTTAGCTTCTCCCGTCTGGTCTAACTTCGGTCGTAAGCGAGGTCTTCCTATATCTTGTAATGGTGTATATGTGCCTGACAGGATGGATGGTATCTTAGCTAAACAATCAGAAGTTGGAATGCAAACCAAGCATGGATCTGGGACATCAGCTTACTTTGGAGACCTTCGTGAACGGGGCGCACCGATAAATTCTGGAGGTGAGTCTTCTGGGGCTATCCATTTTATGGAGCTATTTGATAAAGTCGCTTCCGTCGTATCTCAAGGCAATGTACGTCGTGGGTCTTTCGCTGCTTACCTACCTATTGAGCATCCAGATGTAAAAGAGTTCCTCCGTATCCGAAGTGAAGGCAATCCAATCCAAGAGATGTCTTTCGCTGTAACGGTTACAGATGAGTGGATGAAATCAATGATCGGGGGTGATTCTGACAAACGGCAGATATGGGCTTCAGTCATTAAAAAAAGGTTTGAGACTGGTTATCCATATCTTTTCTTCCAAGATGCAGCAAATAACCAAGCTCCTGATTGCTATAAAGATAAAGGCATGAAGATTTATGCTTCTAATCTTTGTAATGAGATTGCTCTACCATCTAAAGAAGATGAATCTTTTGTCTGCTGTTTATCTTCTCTTAATCTTATCCATTGGGATGATATTGTAGATACAGATGCTATTGAGACGTTAACAATGTTTCTTGACGCAGTTATGGAGGAATATATTATTAAGACTAAGAATATTCCATTTATGGAGTCTTCTCATAATTTCGCAAAGCGTCATAGGGCTTTAGGTATGGGTGTCCTTGGCTGGCACTCTTACTTACAGAGTAAAATGATTAGCTTCGAAAGTATGGAGGCTAAACTGCAAAACAGTTACATCTTCAAGAAGATCCGTGAGCATAGTGATCTAGCAACTATACAACTTGCCAAACTACTAGGAAGCCCTTTATATTGTGAGGGTTACAATCGTAGAAATACTACGACTCTAGCTATTGCCCCAACTACGAGTAGTTCATTCATTTTGGGTCAAGTATCTCCATCTATTGAACCGCTTAATTCTAATTACTTTGTAAAGAATTTAGCTAAAGGGAAGTTCACCTACAGAAACCCATACCTTAAAACCCTCTTGGCTGAAAAAGGTAAAGACACTAATGAGGTTTGGATGAGTATACTTGAAACTGGGGGTTCTGTTCAGCATTTAGCTTTTTTAAGTGTTGAAGAGAAGGACGTATTTAAGACATTTGGAGAGATCACTCAGAAAGAAATAGTAATCCAAGCGTCTCAAAGACAGAAGTTTTTAGATCAAGGCCAGTCTTTGAATCTTATGATAGCCCCTAAAGCTAACCTAAAAGAAGTAAATCAGCTTATGATTTTTGGTTGGGAGAGTGGATTAAAAGGGTTTTATTATCAAAGAAGTGCAAATCCCAGTCAAGAATTGGCTAGATCCCTTATGGAATGTAAATCTTGTGAAGGTTGATTTCATTTATACTTAAAATTAGTGTAAAGAAAAATACAATGGAATTGGACTTTTCTAAGAAAATCAAAGAATTTTTGGAGCAAACTGAAGCTGCAAAGCGAGGTGGGCCAAAAAGTGGAGCGCAAACACCTGCAAAACCATCAGAACGAAAGAAAGGTTCTAGTAAAAATAAGAAAGGTTCTGCTGGTGGTAAAGGGGGTTCAATTACATTTTCTGCAAAAGTCGTCCAGTCCTTAAAAAATAAAGTCGCCGAACATAATGAGAAGCATTCTAAAAAAGTGACTCTTGGGCAGCTTAAAAAGATTTATCGTCGTGGTGCAGGGGCTTTCTCCTCCAGCCACCGTCCGGGAAAAACTAGAGGTCAGTGGGCTATGGCTCGCGTAAATATGTTCCTTAAAATGGTTAGAGGTGGTAAAGTAAAGAAGTCCTACCGTGCTGCTGACCAAGACGTAGCTAAGGGATCAGAAGATTATTATATTCAAGCAGAGGCTGAAGCTTTTACTGACTTTGAGCATATAGAGTTTGATGTTGCTCATATTGATTTAGTTAAAGTGGGCGCTAACGAATGGGAGCAGGATGACTGCACTGAAGATTTAGAATACACTGAAGCTGAAAAGAAAAACCTTAATAAACCTTTCCGTTTAAAGGGTGGTAAGAAAAAATTTGGCGTTTATGTTAAAAATCCCAAAACAGGTAATATTGTAATGATTAAGTTCGGAGATCCAAACATGGAAATAAAGCGTGACGATCCTGATCGTCGTAGAAACTTCAGGGCGCGTCACAAGTGTGATACCGCTAAAGACAAAATGACTCCTCGCTATTGGAGCTGTAAATTCTGGTCTAAGCGGCCAGTAAGTTCTATGGCTTCTGAAGATGTTATAGCTTGGGATGATGAAGAAAAGTTTTCTGAGTGGGGTTGGGATGACGAAGGATTCTCTACTGAAGAAGAGATGCTAGCAAACCTTTCTGATCTCCCTTCTACCGTAGAGATTATTGAAGAAGACGAGATTTAAAGTATAATCATGCATTAGCATGAGAGATACTATAGCTGTTTATTCTTTGTGGCGGGATAGCGAACCGCATTTATCTAAAACTCTTAGTCAACTAGAGGATTTAGAGGATCTAGATTATGATTTTGAGTATTATTTTTACGAAAATGACTCAAAAGATTCTACTGTAGCTTTACTGGAAAGTTGGCTTGAAGGCAGATCCCATGAGTTTCTTCATGAGGACTTAGATGCTGAAAGTTTTGGGAGTGTCCAAAACATAGAGAGGATGCAAATGCTTTGTGGCTTCAGAAACAAATGTAAAGATTTACTCAAAAACAGTTCTTCAAAGTATACCTTAATGATAGACTCTGACATCAATTTCGACAAGAATAATTTAGAATCTCATTTAAATCTTATAGACTCGTTAGAAGATGCGGTGTTAGTCACCCCTAATATCAGACAGAATATCCCTGATTATACTTTTGAAGTAACTTCGGACTCTTACTATGATGTATATCCCTTGTTAGATAGATCAAATAGTAGAGGGTTATACTGGACAGACTGTCCATTTAAAAACGGGCTAGATAGAATGAATTGGTCTTTGGGGAACCCAATAAAATGTAATTCAGCGTTTGGAGGCTTTGCATTATCATACACAGATATAATCAAACAGGTAAAATGGTCAACTGATGGAGAATGCGATCATGTAAATTTTTGTAAAGAATTGTCAGCTTTTGGTTCTATTTATGTAGATCCAATGAATAAAGTTAATGTAGAGGTTGATTTGTCCAAACATGATTTAGATAGATTCAAAAATATAGCCCAGCAGCAGCTAAATGCATAATTCTGACATATCCATAATAATCACGGGTCCGATAGATGACAGGACTTTTGAGTCTATAGATAGTTATTATGATCAGGGATTTGAAGAGGTAATTGTATCAACTTGGAAAGACGAAGATTTAAGTTTGCTTAATAAGACTAAAAAAGAATATAAATTAATTTTAAGTGAATATCCAGAGAATCTTAATGAGATAAATAATCAAGGTTGCCGTTTTTTTCAAGCCTTCACGACTTGGAAAGGGAGTAGATTAGTTACAAAAAAATACTGTATTAGAGCTAGAAGCGATGAACTCTATCCAGATCTTTCTGCGTTTGTAGGAAATATGAGGGGTAATCCCAAAAAAGTTCATACTACAGATAATGGATTTTGGAAAATGCATAAGTTTTGTTTTTCTTCTCACTTGTTCGGTGGTAGGACCGAAGTTATTAAGGAGGGTTGTTTTATGATGGTTTTAAACGCAGAAAAAACCTTCTTAGATAATATACAGTTGGATTACCCAGAGCAATGCTTTGGATTTTATTTTTTGTTGGCTAATGGTTGTGATATAAGAGTTAATCCTTGGAAACAAGCGTTCTACGAGAATGTTTTCATAACCCCATGTAAAGACTTGCCGGGGCATCTTCATTCTGGCCAATCCTTTACTGGGTATAGGTTCAAGAGGAACACAGATTACCCTGATAATAGACCAGATAGACATCAAAAAGAGCGATTGTATCAATCATGCGAGGAATTTTTATGTTGACTTTCTTTTTAAAATAAATACTATTCTTAGTATGGAAGAGACTTATATCATTTCGGAGATTGGCATTAATCACAACGGAGATCTAGATATAGCTAAGAAGCTTATTGATATTTCTGCTGCAGCTGGCTGCGATGCGGTCAAGTTTCAAAAAAGAAATCCAGATGTTTGCGTCCCAGAACATCAAAAGTCTGTCATGCGTGACACTCCTTGGGGAGAGATGACATATCTTGATTATAAATACAAGGTTGAGTTTGGCAAAGAAGAGTATGATGAGATTGACCGTTACTGTAAAGAGAAAGGTATATCTTGGAGTGCTTCACCTTGGGATTTAGACAGCTTAGAGTTCTTAAATCAATATGATATTCCATTCATCAAGATAGCTTCTGCTAGCATTACAGATAAAGAGCTTCTAAAGAAAACTTGTGAGACTGGTAAAAAAGTCATTATCTCTACAGGTATGAGTTCTGAAGAGGAGATTGATGAAGCTGTTGATATCCTGAAAGATCATGCTTCGGATTATGCAGTTTTGCACTGCAACTCGTCTTATCCCGCTCCAATAGAAGAATTGAATCTCTCTTGTGTTAAAACTTTAAAAGATAAGTACGGATGTCAAGTTGGTTATAGTGGGCATGAATTCCGACTTGGCACTACAGTCGCTGCTGTTTATCTTGGGGCTACTATTATTGAGCGTCATGTAACTCTTGACAGGACTATGTGGGGTTCCGATCATATGGCTTCAGTTGAACCTCAAGGTCTTTTCAAACTTGTCAGTGGTATTAGAGAGTTGGAACAGTCTTTCGGAGACGGGAAGATTTCAGTTACAGAAACTGAAGCTGAAGTGAGAAAAAAACTTAGGAATAGTTAATGGATCTTTACAGGAAAGATCTTTTCCAAGGAGGCTGGTTTTCTTTTCATTCTACAGTTTCAGATTGGGTAAAGACATCTAAAAAGTTACAAACAGCCTTTTTCAAGAGCTTTATGTTCAATGAAGTTTTTGGGGAATCTGAGGTCACCGATGAGCTTTTAATAAAATCGGATATAGATTTTAGCTTCATAAAAGATAAATCTGTTTTAGTTATTGGAGGTGGACCATCCTCTAAAACACTAACAGATAATCAAATAAAATCCTACGATCTAGTTTTTAGCTGTAATCATTTTTTTAAGAACGATTTGCTAAAAAAACATAAGATTCATTTAGCTTTAATTGGTGATGAAGTTAATTTTAATGATCCTGAGTTTTTAGATTATGTTAATAACCATAATCCTATCCTAGGCTTTGATCATTCGGCTAGGAGGCCAGCTTTTAATTTATTAAAACTTAAGGAGAGTTACCCTTTATGTTTTATTTGGCTAACTAGATATTTTTCAAGGCTTGGTTATGTCCCTAGAGCTTGTGTGTTAGCTAAATTATTTGGAGCATCAAAGATAGATTTTATAGGTTTAGATGGATTCAGAACTAACGAACACTTTTTTGAGAAGGATAAAAGCCCTCCTCCATTCAATGATGTAAAAGAGTTCCAAGATCAGATGAGGGTATTTTGTGAATATATGTTAAACTGTCTAAAAATTGAAGTTGAGAATTTCAACGATTTATCCAGTAATAATATTTATGAAGGGATATTAGAGGATGTTAAACTTAGTTATGAAAACGGCACTATATTACAATGGGCTAATTGGAGCGCTTAACAACTTTTTAAGTAATAAATAAAACAAAATGTCGCAAGTAAACTTTAATAATAGCCAGAGTTATCTTTTAGAAACAGATTACGATCTTTTTTATAAGGTGACTGGTTCCACTATAGAGGGATTAGAACAAGAAATAAAAAACAATTCAGCTACTCATTCAGAGGTTTATAGTTCAAAAAAATTCGTAGACAACGAAAACTTAAATAAATTGGGTTTACATGTCTATAGGGTTTTGCTAGCTAGAAGGGTTTATGAAAAAAGGGCTGAAGGTAATGATGACTTTGATAAAAATGGATTTAAAGTTTATGAAAACTTCTTACCAGAACAGTTATTCAATAATTTAGTCTCTGTTTTTAAAAATGAAGTCGAACCCAATCACCAAAAAGGGGGCGTGATACCTGTAAACCCTAAACCTTTCTTGCAGATGCCTCGATTATTAGATATAATTAAAAAATCTTCGCATATTTCAGATTTTAAATTTAGTTTTCCTAACGCTAGTTTTTGGCATGTGTTACAAAAAGAAAATGATGATCAAGCTAAATATCACTCAGATACTTTTCAACCAACAATAAAGTGTTGGGTTTATTTAGATGATGTCGCAATTAACAATGGTCCATTTCATTTCGTCCCAAAAAGTAATATCGTAGATGAAAACAGGTTAAGATGGGAAAAAGAGAACTCTTTATCCGAAGAGGGTTCTGAACTTTGGAGGCAGAGAGACGGTAAAGGAGGCTCATTTAGAGTTTTAAAAGATTCAACAGTAGAAGAAGAGGATATTTTTATTAAAAATATGGGTTACACCCCACTACCTATGGTTGGTAAGAAAAATTCACTGGTAGTTGCTGACACATTTGGCCTTCATAAAAGAGGTTTAGGAGACATAGGGACTTATAGAAGCTCTCTAACTCTAGAGTATCGGCCCCAACCATTTTACATTTACTAATTATGTTGTCACAAAAAGAAATAAAACAATGTTTAGATGAGCATAAGCTTATAAGAGAGAAATACCTATCCAAAGAATGCTTGTTATCTTGCTTTACAAATTCTAGCCCGAGAGGTACAACGATTTCTCTTGAAGATTTTTTAAACAATGAAAAACATTTAAACTGGTTGCCGGATAGAAAAAGTTTTTTCAACTCGATGAATAGTTCTGGTAAATTTTCATACGAAAACGATAATTGTAATTTTTTAGAAATAGGAACAGCTGATGGAGCTAACGCATTGAGAATAAGTAAAGAATTTTCTCCTAAAAAATTGTGGTTAATTGATCCGTATGAGTTTCAGAATGACAGATCAGCGGATAGAGGTCACAATCAAATGATTCATAATAGAGCTTTTAATAAAGCTAAAAATATTCTACACGATCAAAGTTGTGAATTTATAGTAAATTACTCAAAGAATGTTGTGGATAGGTTTAAAGATGAGTTTTTTGATTTTATTTACGTAGATGGTGATCATTCATATGAAGGTTGTAAAGCGGATTTAGATATGTACTACCCTAAATTAAAAAAAGGAGGAGTAATGAGTGGTCATGATTTTACTGGAACAAAAAAATCAATGAAATTAAAAGGTTTTGGGGTCCAAAAAGCGGTTTGCGAATTTTTAAACAAAAACTCCAAAAAGCTAGATTTTATTACAATTTGTATTGAAACTGAAAAACCCGAAATCATTCTTCCTTTTGATTGGGGCTTCATAAAATGAAAACGGCGTTATGTTATAGTGGTCAAATCGGAGCTTTTAACAAAGCTTTAAATTCACAAAACCAATCATTCATGGATGATGTAGATGATATCTACGCTTACACATCTAATGTCGTTTCGCATAAGACTTTGAACAGTCCCCAGCTAAGACCTAGTTCAGAAGTTTATGAGTATCTTAAGAGTGGTGAAGGGTGGAGAAAAAATCAGCCTTCATACGGGGTAGTTTACAAGATTAAGGATTCCCAAGTTGAGGACTTACTGGCTCTTGTAAAAACAAAAAAACAATTTATAGAAGATGAATCTTTAGAAGAAGCGCTTAATGATTCAAACATGTCAAAGTGGCAATGGCTTAGAAAAAGACAGTTATGGAAAATGTATCAATGCCACCAAATGATTGAAGGTGACTATGATATTATTATCCGGTGCAGGTTTGAGTTTAATCCTTTTGTGAAAATACCTATAAAAGAGATTTATGAGACCCACAACTCTGAAGACAAGATATTTTTATTTGGCGGGTGGAATTGCGTCGCCCCAATGATTTTCATGGATAAGTTCATGTGCGATGGCTTTGCGTTTGGGTCTCCTAAAGCTATGGGCGTCTTTTCCTCTTTATACTTACAGGAGGAAGCTCATCCCTACGACCCAAAATATAAAGATTGTTGGGATAGGTTTGGAGATAACGTCGAATATCAATTAGAAGAGCATTTAAAAAAACACGGTATTGAATTAGTATATATAGGGGACAAGAGGTCAATGTACCATTTACAGAGATAATGAAAACGTGGGAAAATTGTGAAGATAAAACTGAAGCCGCCTTCGTGTCTTCTGAAGATAGGTTTGTTGAGAGCGTCAGAGGTCTAAGTTGGTTAGAGCATCAAAATATAAAAAAATCATCATTTAAATGCACTAGCAATTACATTTATGAGGATATAAAAGATTTTAATAAGTTTGAAAATTCTAAGATATTGGTTATTGGCGGGGGACCGTCATCAAGGGACTTAGAGTTGCAACCAGAAGATTATGATCACATATTTTCTTGTAACCATTTTTTTAAGTGTGAAAAATTCAAAGATATAAATCTGGATGTTTTGTTTGTTGGCAACGAAGTAAATACTTTTTCCATTGAATTCTTAGAATATTGTAAGAGGAGTTCTACTTATTTAGCTGCAGAAGATTTGAGCGATAGGTTGGCTCATTTATATTACTTAATTCATTATTTCCCTGAAAAAACTTTTTTATGTTCAAGCAGGTATCAAAGTAAATTCACAGGAACGGCTTCTAAGATGGTAATTTTCGCTCTAGAGCTAGGCGCAAACCAAGTGGACTTTGTAGGCGTTGATGGGGTAGCTCCAGATTTTAAGTCTGGACAATTGGTACCTCATGGATTTGAAAATAAGAAGTTATTCAGGAAGAAAAAGATATCAAAGTACTCAGATGTCATAAGGCACTATAAACATTTTGACGCTTACATCAGAGATTTTTACCCTAACTGCAAGATAAACAATCTAGGGCGTTTTAATAAATATAATTATTCTTATGAAGGACATTAGTGACATAGCTGTAATCGTGCAAGCTCGACTCAACTCAGAGAGAGTCCCAAAGAAAATGACTAGATCTTTTTGTGGCTCTAATCTTTTCGAGATAGGGTTACAGAAACTTTTTAAATCAACAATTGTCCCATCAGCGAATGTTTTTGCTTCCGTCTATGAACAAGAGTTAATTGATATAGCTAATGACAACGGCGCTCAGGTTTACAAAAGAAGTTTTGATTCTGCTAATAATGATAATTCATTACAAAAAATTTATGAATGGCATGACAAGCTCCCTTATAAATATGTTATAAAGGTAAATCTATGTTCACCTCTTTTAAAAATAGAAACAATAGATTCTTTTGTTGAGACTTTTCTCAACCAAGAGGAGGATAACCTTTTTGGGGTTATTGAACAAAAAGACTACTTCTGGGATAATAAAGGTAAGTTAATTACTCCTTGGCCTGAAGGCCAGACAATAATGAATACAAAAGCTGTTACCGAAACATACAAAGCTGCTCACGTTTTATACGCCTCTAGATTAGACCTGATATCGAAGAACATGTTTATGGGAGACTTCCAAAAAGAAGGAGGCATCAAACTCTACCCGATGGAAGAGTTAGAGTGTTTCGATATCGACTATGAGTGGCAGTTTAAAACAGCAGAATTACTTTATGACAATATATGTTGATATAGATGAAACTATATTCATGACCCAAAATACGGATTATGAGAATAGTCAGCCATTTTTAGAGCGGATACAGAAGATTAATAAACTTTATGATGAAGGTCATACTATTGTATACTGGACCGCTAGGGGTTCGGGGTCTGGTAAAGACTGGTCGGAAGTGACAAAAGATCAATTTGAACGTTACGGTGTGAAACATCACACTTTAAAATTTGGCAAACCTGTATATGATCTATTTATAGACGATAAGAATATTAACTCAGAAGTTTTTTTTAAATGAAGAAGGTAATCATTACAGGGGTAACAGGTCAAGATGGTAGCTTTATGGCTGATTATCTCTTGGAGAATACAGAGCATACTGTTGTGGCTGGCGTTCGCAGGTTGAGTGTTAAAAACCATGAGAATATAGCTCATCTACTAGATAATCCTCGTTTCAAGCTCATTGACTTGGATGTTGCTGACCAAGCTAATACAGAATTGGTGATAGCGGAAGAGAAGCCTGATTATTTTATAAATTTTGCCGCTAATTCTTTTGTTGGTGTCAGTTGGAGGATGCCAGTCAACCATATGGAGACTAACGCTATGGCTGTTTTATATCAACTTGAGGCTATTCGCAAATATTGCCCAGAATGCAGGTATTATAATGCTGGCTCTTCAGAAGAGTTTGGGGACGTCCAATACTCTCCTCAGTCAGAACTTCACCCTTTACGCCCAAGAAGCCCTTACGGGGTCTCTAAGGCTAGTGCGAGGCATATGGTGAAGGTCTGGAGGGATTCTTATGATTTATTCGCTATTCAAGGTTGGTTATTCAATCATGAAGGCACTCGTCGTGGAGAAGAGTTTGTCACCCGAAAAATAACTAAGAATGCAGCTCGTATTAAAAATCAATACCCATCAAGCGAATTTAAGCCTCTTGAACTAGGTAATATCGACGCTAAAAGAGATTGGAGCGATTCTGAAGATTTTGTAGAGGGCATTTGGTTGATGTTAAATCAGGAAGAACCTATAGAATATGTTTTATCTTCAAATGAGACTCACACCATTAGGGAGTTTGTAGAGCAAGCATTTAATTTTGCTGGGTTTGCTGCTGATAAGTGCGAGTGGGTGGGGGAAGGTGTAGATGAGAAATACATGCATGAAGGTAGGGTTTTAATGAAGGTCAATCCAAATTTTTATCGCCCCGCCGAAGTAGAATTACTTTGGGGTGATTCTTCTAATGCTCGCAGGTTTCTTGGTTGGAAGCCTAGAACTGACTTTATAAGATTAGTTGGGAAAATGGTTGCACACGACCTGAAAGAGTGGTAACTTGATCTTATGCCAAGAGGTAAGAAGAGATGCCCTAGCTGCGAAACACATGTCGCATCTGGGGCTTCTTCTTGTGACTGCGGCCATGTTTTCAAAAAAAAGAAACCAGCCAAGCCTAAGATAAAAAAAACAGATATCTTGAAAAGGCTTGTTGAAGAACCCGCAAAAAACAAAAGAATTTTTTACTCAAGAGAAATGAAATTTCTCAACGATTTGGTGGATAAATATTCTTTAGAATTCATGAATGTTGTAAATTTTCACCGACAGTTCGAATCATTAACTTACTTGAGAAGCCCTAAACTAAAAGAGACGCTTGACAAAAAATTCAGGGCATTTAATTATGTGGTTGATAAATCGAGATACCCAGAATATAATCTAGGTGAAAAAAGCGGTGAGGACCGATTTGTAGAGAAGAAAAAGAAGACAATAAAAAATTTTTTAACAGATGAGTAAAATGGCCAGTAAAAAAACAGTTGCAACAGTAGATTCTAAAAGTTTATTAAATAATTTTCTGAAGAGTAATAAAGAGGACCACTTCAATTATGAAGAGCAGATTAATTACAGAGTATCAAGCGGATCTCTTGAGTTTGATCACCACCTAGATGGAGGTTTTGGACCCGGATTACATAGATTCGTCGGGATGAATGAAGGGGGGAAGACTTCGGCTTCCTTGGAAGTCATGAAGAACTTCTTAAAAATGCCTAAATCAAAAGCTGTTTATTTTAAAGCGGAAGGTAGGCTTTCGGATGAGATGATAAAGCGTTGCGGGATTAAATTCGTATTTGATTATGAGCAGTGGGAAGAGGGAACATGTTTTGTCTTTGAGTCTAATATTTATGAAACATCAGTAGATTTAATGAGGCAATTAGTCTCTTCAAATGAAGAGAAGAATAAATATTGTTTCGTTTTAGATTCTGTAGATGGTTTGATCAAAAAAGCAGATAACCAAAAAACATTTGAAGAGTCTGCTCAAGTGGCTGGGGGAGCAAATATTGCTGCTACTTTTATGAAGAAGATGTCTATCGCTCTTGCAAAGAGGGGACATATAGCCATCTTTATCTCTCAGGTTAGAGCTGACATCAAGTTAGATCCTTACTCTAAGGCTCCTGTTCGCCAGACAACCGCTACAGGTGGAAACGCTTTGTTGCACTTTGCAAACTGGATCATTGAATTCGAACCTCGGTTTGGCGGGGATAACATACTGCTTAATCCATCTAATAAAAAAATGGACCCTAAAACTAATCCAGCCATAGGGCATTATGCTAAGGTTGTTGTTAAGAAATCTCCAAACGAGAAGACTAACACTAGAATATCTTACCCTATTCGTTACGGAAGAACTGGAGGCAATTCAATTTGGGTAGAGAAAGAGGTCGTAGGAACCCTTGAAGCTTGGGAATTTATCAAAAAAGCTGGGGCTTGGATTTCAATTACAGAAGATTTTAGAGAGATTCTAAATGAAGGAGGTTTCTCACTTCCAGAAAAAGTTCAAGGAGAGAATAAATTATTTTCTCTGATCGAAGATGACTCAGCTCTCTGTCAATATCTGGTAGCTTATTTTAAGAAAATGTTTAGCGGTCAAGAATGAAATTTTATTCTGTAGATGGTAAACTTAGGAATCTTAAAAACCCTAGAAAATATCATATAGATTGGGATTCTTCTAGTAGGAGCAAGTTTCAGAAAAGCGTTAAAGATTTTCTCTACCCATACTGGGGTAACGATGTAGTTTTTGAAGAGTTTCGGATAGTAGGCTCTCGATTGTCTTTAGACTTTTACAACGCTAACAAAAGGATTGCTATTGAAGTGCAAGGCGCTCAGCATACAAAGTATGTCAAACATTTTCATAAAAATAGGTACAAGTTTTTAGACCAACTTAAAAGGGATCAGAAAAAGCTCGACTTCTGTGAGATAAACGATATAAAGTTGGTAGAGATATATCCTAATGACACGGTAGACCAATCATTTTTTGAGAATCAAGATATTTATTTATGAGCGAAGATAAAGAAGCGTTTTCAATCCCACAAGGGTTTGTAGAAAAGATTTACGAGATATCTGGCGACTCAGATAAATATAAAGGAGTGATCATGGTCGCGGCTAATGAATCTGGAGATCCAATTGTGTATAGCAAATTCGACTCTACGATAACAGAATTAGGTCTAACAAAAGCTTTACATCAGTATTTATATAGGGTAGACAAAGAACCTGAAGAGGACTTATGATTTACAGTTATGAACTAGAAAGACAGCTTTTAGCTGGGCTGTTGAGAGATCCTCAGTCTTTGATTGAGATTTCTAATTTTATTAGTCACAAAGACTTTTATTCTGAGACATCTCTTTTACATGCTACCATCTTTAGAATCATCAAACAGTCTGTTGATGCTGGTGAGGAAGTAGATAATATTATTCTAGCTCAGAGAGTTAACGAGGTAGGTCTTAGTTTTGAAGGTGATGTCACTCCAGCTGAGTATATTAAGTCTCTGGCGATGAGGTCAGTCCCTTCGGGGAATCTATTAAAAACATGTAAGGAAGTTAAGAAGTATTCAATTAGAAGAGAGATTGTAGAGTCCTCTGAATTGATAGCTAAGAAGATGAAGGGGATGGCCCCAGAATCTTCGTATAGAGAGATCGTAGAAACTGCTGATCAGATCTATAATTCTAGAATAAATCTGTTTGATATCGGAAATGATGTTCCCGAAAACATCTATAATGATATGGAGCATATGATTGAGGAGAGGGGCAATAATCCAATTGAAGAATTTGGAATGATGGGTCCACATAAGAAAGTCAATGACATCTATGGCTCTCTACTTAGACCCGGAAACATAACTGTCATTGTAGCTCGTTCTGGAGTAGGGAAAACACAATTCTGCATGGACTACGCTACTAAAGTAGCTTTAAAATACGACGTTCCAGTCCTACACTTTGATAACGGTGAGATGAGTAAAGAGGAACTTATAATGAGGCAATGTGCAGCGCACTCTGGAGTTCCGATGCATTTGTTGGAGAGTGGTAAATGGAGAAATGCTGGAGAACAGGTTGTCAATAAAGTTAGATCTGTTTGGTCTAAAGTCCAAAACCTTAGATTTTACTACTATAATGTTGGCGGCATGGATGTTGACGTTATGATCAATACCTTAAAAAGGTTTTACTATTCTACTGTCGGCAGGGGTAACAAGATGGTATTTTCTTTTGACTATATCAAAACCACAAATAATTCTTCAGCAAATAAGAATGAGTGGCAGGTTGTTGGGGAAATGGTTGATAAATTTAAGAGGTGTATCCAAAAAGAGATCCTTGAGGATGGAGACCCGGTAATACCCATGATAACTTCTGTTCAATCAAATAGAAGTGGTATCACTACAAACAGAAACTCTCAGAATATAATTGATGATGAGAGTATTGTATCCCTTTCAGACAGAATCACTCAGTTTTGTTCTCACATGTTTATTATTAGGCGTAAGACTGAAGATGAGATTCAGTTAGAGGGAGATAGGTTTGGTACTCACAAAATGATCAGTGTTAAGTATCGAAGTTTGGGCAGGGATATTGCTGGCGCTATCGAACCAGTGCAGGTGGAAGACTCTCTTCGTAAAAACTTTATCAATTTAAATTTTAATAATTTTAATATTTCAGAAAGGGGCGACTTAAGAGACATTGTCGCTGTTCAAAATGGAGAAGCACTATTAGATGACAGTATACCAGATGCACCAGCAAGACAAGAGACAGAAGACGCCCCAGAACTTGGTTCCTTCTGAAGAGTTTGAGAGGGTTTTGGTTTCAATAGGCTATAAGCTCATTGATTGTGGCGATCATTGGAGGTCACAAGCTTTATACAGAAACGGAGATAACGCTACAGCTTTAAAGATTTATAAGAATACTGGAGTATGGATGGATTTTGTGGAGCCTAAGGGATCTCTTCCTTTTGAAGCTCTAGTCAGAATGACTGTTGGTGATAATGGAAAGTTTTCTGAGACTCTAAAAAAGATCAAAAGCGATAAAGCTTATATAGCTCCAAGAGTAGATAAGATAGAAATGGAAAAATGCTACCCAGAGGATTGCTTAGATAAGTTATTCCCTAACTACAAATTTTATAAAGACAAAGGCATATCGGAGCAGACGCAACTAGCTTTCAAAGTAGGTTTAGCTGGAGTCGGTAAGATGTATCGGAGAATGGTATTCCCAATATACAACCAAAATAAGCAGATTATTGGTTTCTCTGGCCGGAAGATAGATGATAATAATGATTATGCTAAGTGGAAGCATATAGGCAAAAAGAATACTTGGGTTTATCCAGCCTGTGTAGAAGGCAACGAATGTAGCTCGGAGATTGATAAGCTCGGCCAAGTTATTTTAGTTGAGAGTATAGGTGATGCTATGGCTCTGTATGATCAAGGCGTCAAAAACATCTTAGTCTTATTCGGGTTGTCTGCCAGTCCAAGCATTATTAATTATCTCTCAAGTAAGGTTTTGGATAACATTTACATTTCTACCAATAACGATTCGAATTCTTCTCAGAACAGAGGTTTGATAGCTGCGATAAAAAACTATTTAAAGTTAGCTAAACGTTTTGATTTAAATGTCCTTACTATCAAACTCCCACAAAACGGTAATGATTTTGGAGAAATGTATCAGAGTGGTTATAATATCAATAACTGGATTGATAGACACATAGATCAACAAGAGCAAAAAGATTACATTTGTAATTACGTCTCCAAAAACCCTCGGCTGTTTACTAAAGCTGAAAATAGCATGGCTAAGAAATTAAATGATTGAACCTAAAACAGCTCTATCCGCAAGTAGAATCAAGACCGCTCAAGGATGTTCTTGGTTATATTGGTGCAAGTATAAACTTAAACTGCCAGATACCAGTAATGATGGAGCTAGAAGAGGTTCTATATGCCACTTGATTTTTGAAGTGCTTGGTGAACCTCGCCACAGAAAGCATTATGACGAAATCATGCAAAAGCATGATATCTTCTCTGTTCCTTGTGTTGAGCGTCTAGTAATGAAACACGCTCGTCGAGAGGGTGTGGATGATGAAGAGAATATCCAAATGATTAAGGAGATGACCTTCAATGGTTTAAGTTATGATTTTTTTGGTTACGATTTGGATGACCCGACAGAAGAGCTTTCTGAGCAGGATTTTGATATAGTTAAAAACGATGGAGACATCGCTTACAGGATTAGGGGTTTTATCGACAAACTCTTTCTTTATAAGAAGCAAAAATTCGCCCTCATCAGAGACTTCAAAACTAGTAAAGAGGTCTTCAAAGGCAAGGATGCTGAAGACAATATGCAGGATTTGATGTATAGCTTGGCTAGTCAACATTTATTTCCTGAGTACAAAAATAAACAGAGTGAATTTCTTTTTGTCAAATTCGATTTAGATCCTAACGCTAAAAAAAGTGGTGTTATGAGAATGGAGCCATTGAGTGATGAGGATCTTCTAGGCTTTGAAATGCAGCTAACTGAGATCCAACAATACTTAGATAATTTTTCCGAAGAGGACGCTGTATCTAACATGGCCGCAGACAAAGGGTTTCCGACGGATAGCTCCTTTAGTGGACGGCTGCTTTGTGGCTTCGCGAAACAAAAAGGAGAGTTAAAAAAAGACGGCAACATAAAATGGCATTGTTCCATGAAGTTTGATTTCTTTTATTATTTATTCAAGAACCGGGATGGCCAAACTGTAGGTTCTTGTTTCGAGGAGGAGTTCTCTAAAGATATCGTCCCAGAAGGCTGTACCTACGAAATACAATATTATAAGGGTTGCCCGTCTCATTGTTCTTGATTTCTTTGTGGACCTCTGTAAACTAAAGGGGTAATGACCCCTGTATTTAGATCCACATACTCTTACGGCAAAAGCATTTTAACTTTAGACGGAAAGTCAAAGGAATTTGGAGCGGATTCCTTGGTTGATATTTGCCTTAGTAATAACATCAAGGATGTTGTTTTGGTAGAAGATAATCTGACAAGCTTTATGAAAGCTTTTAAGGTTTGCTCAAGCAATGACCTTAACTTGTATTATGGATTAAGGCTTACTTTCTGCAACGATATGCATGAAGAGTCGTCAAGCTCTAATCATAAAAACATTATCTTTGCTAAGACTGACGAAGGATGTAAACTTTTGAACAAAATATACTCTTGTGCTTTTACAGAGGGTGATGGGCGAATAGATTATCCTACATTTAAGAAGTACTGGGATAAAACATCACTGTCGTTTGTCGTTCCATTTTATGATAGCTATATATATGAGAATAACTTCCATCAAAAGAATTGCATCCCTGATTTAGAAGGCTTAGATCCTGTGTTTTGGTCCGAGAGTAACGATTTACCTTTCGACCATTTACTGGATATCAAGGTCCAAGAAGCTACAAAAAGAAAGCAATATAGGGTTGCTAAAGTTAAAACGATCCTATATAAAGAGAAAAAGGATGTCGAAGCTCTTCAAACTTACAAGATTCTTTCTACCAGATCTTTTGGAAGGCCGTCAACACTTAGCAGCCCAGATTTAAACCATTTTGGCAGTCAAGAATTCTGTTTTGAAAGTTACCTTGAACAATCATGAATGATCAACTATTAAGATTTGATAAGAATCAAAGATATCTCGTATTAGATACTGAGACCGAAGGCTTGAACCTTGTCAAATCAAGACCATACCAAGTATCTTGGATCATTGCTCAAGGAGATAGGGTTCTAGAGAAGAATGATAGGTATCTTTGGTGGTCTGACCTACAGATGTCAGAGGGGGCGGTTAGAACAAATAAATTTAAGTATGACTACTATAAATCAAGGGCTGAAGATCCAAAAAGTGTGTGGGAGGATTTCTCTAAAGAACTCTACAATCCAGAATACAAAGTTGTGGGGCAGAACCTTCTAGGCTTTGATGTTTACATGATCAACGTGTGGAGGAAATTGATGGGTTTGGGATCTGACCACTCTTATGTGGATAGAATTATAGATACCTTGAGTTTAGCTAGAGCTATAGCAAAAGAGGATGAACCTAATTTTGATAATTTCATGTGTTGGCAGTATGGGTGGAACAACTTTTTCCAGAGGGGCTTGAGAGCAGGGCAAGCCACCCTACTCAAGAAATATAACATCCCGCACGATAAAGATAGATTACATGACGCTCTTTACGATATCGAGATGAACTTCAAGATCTTCAGAAAGCAATTATACGATATAGAATTATGAGATACAAAAACCCGTTTCCAGCTGGTGTAAAGCTGCCAGAGATTGTCATCCCAAAGAGTATCTTAGATGAGTTGAGTCTTCAAGAGGGGAGTTCAAACAAAGATATTTTGTATGAGCTTTCTAGAAAAGGTTTAAGAGATAGAGGTATCGTTAAGCTTAAAAATAGGAAGGATTACTATGATCGTACTGTAATGGAGCTTGAGATTTTTGAGGAGTTAGGATTTATTGATTATATCCTACTCAACTGGGATGTTCTTTACTTTTGTAAAAAGAATAGCATCCCAACAGGTGCCGGACGAGGATCTGCAGCAGGTTCGTTAGTCTTGTATCTTTTAGGTGTAACAAATATTGACCCAATTGAATATGACTTATTTTTTGAAAGATTCGTATCTAGAAGTAGAGCAAAACAAATTGAGCATGATGGTGAAGTTTTCCTTGATGGGTCTCTTCTTGCTGATGTTGATAATGATATCTCTTATAACCGCAGGAGCGAAGTTGTTAAATATATCGAAGAAAAATACAAAGGGAGAACGTCTAAGATCCTAACTCTCAATACTCTTAGTGGTAAGCTATGCATGAAGGAATGTGGAAAGATAGTATCTGAACTTAACGAGACGGACGTAAACCAAATAAGCGACAGTATTCCGAAACAGTTCGGAAAGGTGGCTAAATTAAAAGTCGCTTACGAAGAGAGCGAATCATTTAAGAAACACGCAGATAACCACCCAAAAGCTTTTAAGATAGCTAAGAAGTTAGAAGGTTTAGTGAAAAACACAGGCGTCCACCCTTCAGGGATTTCGATTTGTTATTATGAACAATCAGATATAATGCCCCTACAAAAAACTAATGATGACTCTTTGGTTTCTGGTTATGACATGGATGACGTTGCAAGTTTAAGTGTTAAATTTGACATTCTTGGTCTCAGGACTTTGTCTGTTGTCAATGATGTCTGTAGTAGTCTAGGTATAGATGTAGATGATATAAACCCTCATGACCCTTTAATTTATACTGCCCTGTCTAACCTACAAAGCCCACAAGGTCTATTCCAGATCGAAGCTGATACAAACTTTAAAGTCTGCCAAAGTATCGCACCAAGGAACCTTGAGCAGCTTTCTGCTGTTGTAGCTATTGCTAGACCCGGAGCGTTAGACTTCAAAGATAGGTATGCTGAATACGTTAAGACTGGAGAATCTCAGTCGGTACATGAATTTTTCGATTCTGTTTTGAACTATACAGGAGGTATCCCCCTTTATCAGGAACAGTTAATGAAGATGGCTGTCAAAGTTGGCTTTAGCTTAGATGAAGCGGAACAGCTTCGGCGCATTGTTGGAAAGAAAAAAATAGACCAAATGCCAGCTTGGAAAACTAAAATAACTGAAAAAGTAGGCCAGCTTGAAAATCCAGATCCTGCTATAGCGGATGTTTTGTGGAAGGTCGCGGAAGACTCTGCGAACTACTCATTCAACAAATCTCACTCTATTAGTTATGCATATCTAGCGGCCATTACGGTTTATTTAAAATTCAAATATCCACAACAGTTTTTTTTAAGCTTGTTGAAGTTCACGAAGTTCGAACCAAATAGTCATGAAGAGATATCTAAAATTTCTCAAGAGTTGATGGATTTCGATATCAAACTTCTGCCTCCTGATTTAAATAAATCAGATATAGACTTTAGAATAGAAGGTAAGGATATCAGGTATGGGTTAAACTCAATCAAAGGGGTCTCCGAGAAGGTTTTGAAGCATTTGTTGGAGTTTAGAGAGGATTCTTTTGAAAATAAGTATGATGTCTTTACAGCAGCTAAACAGGCTGGAGTTAATATAGGGGTATTATCAGCTTTGATCCAAGCTGGGCTTTTAGATTCATTCGTTACAGCTAACAGATCCCAGTTGGTTTTAGAAGCCCAGACTTTCAATATCCTTACAGATAGAGAGAAGAGGAACTTCAAAGCTTTAGGCAAAGAGCATAAGTATGACATATGCTGCTCTATAGATAAGGCTATTTCAGAAGAATTGATTGGGGATGATAATAAAAGAATATTCTCAGATAGAAGGATCAATACTATAAAAAAGAAAAGAGAGCCTTATATAGAGATATTAAAGAGGAATAGAAAATCTATAAAGTATGCTAATTGGTACTTTGAGACTCAACTTTTAGGCTACAGTTACTCCTATAGTATTAGGGATATATTTAAACATCCTGAAGACTACCAATGTTCTGATTCTGTAAAGATGGCTGGGGTAAGATCTGAAGTAAGATGTGTTGGTGTTTTAGTTGATGTAATCAAGAGAACTAGTAGAAATGGTAACAAATATGCTAGGTTAGAACTACATGATGAAAAAGGTATTATTAATGTCTTATTTATGGATAGTAATAGAGAGTCTCGCTTGACATCTTACCTAAATGCAGGTAATAAGTTGCCCAAGAAAGATGATGTTGTAATCATTACGGGGAGTAAAGGGGATGATATTATTTTCGCAAACACTGTTAATACTTTAAAAGATAAAATTTACATGAAGCTTTCTCAGGTAAAATAAGCGTAGTTATATATGATGTCTTTAACTGATTATAATCTTACCCCAAAAGCTAAGAAGGCTATAAGGGACGCTAAACTCTTCGCGGCTTCAAATAGTCACGAATTAATTAGGATACCTCATTTATTTTACGGGTGCTTATGTAATCTTTCTGACAGGGTAGATTTACTATTTGAGAGTAGGGGGATCGAGTACCCGCCTAAATACTATTTAAAAGATTTTAAAAGTTTTTGTAAAAATAATAAAGACTATTTTTTAAGATCCAAAAATGAAAACGCTTGGCATTCTGAACTAAATGACATTATAGCTGATGCAAAATTATTTGCTGATGATAATGAAGATTTCTTTGTTGGGGTTGATCATATACTTTATTGTCTTTTAGGATCACAATTTTGTAAAGGGATGCAATCTGATACTTGTGATATCTTGCATATGTCTGAAGTCCTGCTTGAATTGATTATAGACGCTAACTTAGTTATCCCTAAATCTTCTATTTTAGATCCTGAAGATCTTGACTCAGAAAGTTTTATAGAAAAGCTAGAAAGGTCTTTAGAGAGAAAGCCTTCAAAATTTTTATCTGAATACTGTTTAAATCTGAACGAACAGGTCGCACAAGAGAACCAAGTCCCTATAACATCAAGAGATGAGGAAATAGATATCTTGATTGAAGTTTTATCTAAAAAGAATAAAAGTAACGCTGTGTTATTGGGTGATTCTGGAGTGGGGAAGACTGCTGTTGTTGAAGGTTTAGCTCAAAAGATAATCAAAGATGAAGTTCCCGCTCATATTGGCGTATGCACTGTGTACAGTGTTGATATAGCTTCAATGGTCGCTGGGACTCAATATAGAGGACAGTTCGAAGAGAGGTTTAAAGGTTTATTAAAAGAGATCGAAGACCGCCCTGAAGTGATTCTATTTATTGATGAAATACATACTTTAATGGGTGCTGGGAATTCAAGCGATAACGGTATAGACGCTTCAAACATGCTAAAACCTGCTCTGGCTAGGGGGGAAGTTAAATGTATAGGGGCGACGACCTTCAAAGAATACGAAAAATCTTTTGGTAAAGACCCAGCATTAAAGAGGAGGTTTGATAAGGTTGAAGTCTTAGAGCCTACAAAAAAACAGACTGAGGTAATGATTAAAAACAGCCTCCCATACTATGAAAACTTTCATAAGGTTAAATATTCCAAAAGCAATATTAAAGATATTTTAGACCTTAGCGAGACCTACCTATCAAATAAAAAGTTTCCTGAGAAAGCTTTTGATATTATTGATCAAGTTGGAGCTAAAGCTAAAATTGAGCAAGATTACCCTGATGATGAGTTGGCTTGTATTAGAGACAAGTTCTCTAAAAAAGACACAAATTTAGAAAGTGAGGTCGAGACTGAGAAACTTATTAAAGAGTATGTCGAGGATTTGGTTTCTTACATGAATAAAGAGGATAAGAAAAGGAGGGTTTCTAGGAATCAAATACTTGAGGTCTTTGAGAAAAAAACCGGTATACCTAAAAAAATCATTGGGGAAAGTAAAAAATCTTTTTCTAATTTTAATAAAAAAATGAAGTCTGAGATTTTTGGGCAAGATGAAGCTCTAGATAGGATTTACAGTATCCTTTCTTCCGTAAAGGTCGGCTTGAACGACCCCAATAAGCCTTTAGCTAATTTTTTGTTTGTCGGGCCAACGAGTGTGGGGAAGACGTTTACAGCAAAGAACATAGCAAAACATTTTTTTGGGAATCCGCAATCAATACTGCAAATCAATATGAGTGAGTATCAAGATAAAACTGGTATTTCTAAACTTCTTGGTGCGAATGCTGGTTATATTGGTTATGAAGAAGGTGGTGTCCTAAGCGATTTTGTGAGCAATAATCCGAATTCTGTGGTTTTGTTCGATGAGATCGAGAAGTGTGACCCAAAGATTCTAGACTTACTGTTACATCTTTTGGATGAGGGTTACATTTCTGACAACTTAAATAGACGGGTAGACTTCTCAAAATGTATTATTGTAATGACGACTAATATAGGGCATAAAGAAGCTTCTAAAACCTCTGTAGGTTTCGTCAGCGATAACAACGAGCAAGACTCTTATAAAGAGAGTTTATCTAATTACTTAAGGCCGGAGCTAATAGCTAGAATTCAAAACACCTTAATCTTTAACCCTTTAAATGACGATATTATGGCTAATATCGTAGGGGTAGAAATAAATAAAATTAAAAGTCGTCTAGCTAGCAAAGGCATAAACCTATCTGTTCCTAGGTCTATAAAGAACTTTCTCGTCAAAGAGATTAAATCTAAGAAGCTAAACGCAAGAAACATAAAGTCTTTAGTGGTGAAGCTGATACAGTTTCCTCTAGCCTCTCATATCATGGATGGAGAAAAAAATAAAAAATTATCGTTGAAAGTGGTTGACAAAACTATAAAGATCTATTAATATACACACATGAGTAAGTCAGTTTTAAAAGCTATTCGTAATTCAAAAGGCCGTTTCTTTGGTCTATATACAAAGCAGGGTGAATCACTAAACGCTCAGCTTCAATCCGAAACGGATCAAACAATCGTGGTTTATGACCGCAATTTCAATCGTACCCGGCGCTTCTCTAAAACCAGCATTTCTGGTGTGCGTTCAGGTTCTCGTACCTTTGGTCGAGTTCGTTAAATTTTATTTGGTGTCATCGTTAAAAACATACGAAACCCGTCCTTTAAAAGGGACGGGTTTTTATTATAATCATCTGTGGACATTAGCTCAATATTTAGGGATAGACTGTATAATTTACCTGTTAGTAGTGATCCTACTCAAGTAGAGCGGAAAATTGTGTCTAGGGTATTAGATTCCTGTGGTATTACAATTAACGATAGTAAACTATCTCTTCTTTATGTTGAAGAGGATTACGATTTTTATACCATAAGGGGGGATACTCACGGGTTAGATTTAAAATTCTCTTTAGATCATGAAAGTAAAAATTTCTTAAGAGAAATAAAAAACGTAAAGAATTGTAAATCTCAATACTCCTCAAGATATATAAAAAGCGATACTGTAAAAGTGGGAGACAAAGTCTGCTTCCTGCTTTGCCAATCAGATCTATCTGAATCTTTATTCGATTATGGCAGGTCTATTTTGTCTAGTAATTTAAATTTATTTTGTGATTGTTATGCTGATTTTTCTTCCCACTCAAACTATAGGATTCTCTACAAAACCATAGTAAAAGATTCTGTAATCAACGCTGATATGGAACAGATATTTGATGACGATCAAAAAGGTTTCATTAAAAACAATTCAGATTATCAAAAATGCAAATTCATTATAGATGAACTAAAATCAGAAATATTAGACCGTTTGAAAAAATTACCCAAGTTATCTACTGGAAATATCCTTGGGGACATAACTAAGAACTCAATATTCACCTCTGGTGATCAATTTCTATTCAAAGACCTGAGATTTGCATGTAAAGGTCATTTTTATTCGGATATAGCTAATATAGTTTTGTTTTTTGGGCTAAACCCAGCGGCTGAAAAACAACTTTTAAAAACCGTATCTCAGAAGTGTCAGGTGAATCTCAATCAAAACTTATACGATGCTTACTATGAAGTAGAGTTAAGGAGGAGAGCTTTGTATTACCTACTACAATACCTAAAAGAAGTTTATGTTTACGAGTCAATGAGGGTAGAAACAATAATAAACATCATAGATTCTTTTTCTCAGAGCTATAAAAGGCTTTGTAAGATACCCGTCTTCAAAGAGAATAGAGACTTTATATTAAGTAATATCACAGAGCCTGTCTTTGGGGACGACATCAAACATTAGTTGTTGAATTATAAGTCCTTTTATGTATCATCATTTATGATTGTTCAGCTCTATAAACCTAACCCCAGAAATACTGGATGCGCTTTTAGCTGCGATATTGGTAGCGGTAATCAGAAAGGTGAACCTTGCGTCTATGTTAGGGCGGTTAGGCAGTTTTCTTGGGATGACAAAAAGAAGACTGGGTCTTTTTCTCAAAACGCTAAGAACCCAGAAACCTCAATTTCTATTAAGCTCAATGAAGTTGAGATAGGAGGTTTAATCCACGCTATCGAAAAATGCACGGAGTTTTCTGCATATCACTCTTATGAAGATAATAAAACCCAAATCTCTTTTAAACTCTGGGAGAGACAGGGGAGGTCTAATGCTTTTTCGTTTGGTATCATCAGGAACTCCACAAACAAGTTCGGGATAGGGGTGGAGATGTCTGAAGCTTACTGCTTACTTGAATTTTTCAGGTTTGCCCTACAGGAGATTTACGCTTTTCGCATGACCAGAAACGAAGAAATTAAATCGCGATAGTGAAGAAAAAAGTCCTGATTCACTCTAATTCTTGCAAAGCTTTTACAGGTTTTGGGAAGAATAAAAAGAATATCATGCGTTACTTGCATAATACAGGCAAGTATGAATTGATTGAGTTAGCTAATGGGTTGGAGTGGTCAGCTCCTCAATTATCTTTAATGCCTTGGCAAGCTGTTGGGTCTTTGCCATCAAAATCTTCCTTATCTAGAATAGATAAGCAACGCCAGAGAGAGGAGGGTTATGGTTTTTCAGCTGTTGATAGGGCTGTAAAAGAGTTTAAGCCTGATGTGTATATTGGCATGGAGGATATATGGGCTTTTAAAGATTATCACGTTAAACCTTGGTGGAACAAGATCAACTGTATGATTTGGACCACTTTAGATAGCCTTCCTATCCTACCTCAAGCTATTGAATACGCGCCCAAGACTAAGAATTATTATGTTTGGGCCTCCTTTGCAGAAAAGGCTATGAATGAAATTGGTTACGACCATATAAAAACTCTTAGAGGGTCGGTAGAACATAGTAATTTCGTTAAACTTCCAGACGATAAACGTAAAAACTTACGAGAGTATCACGGTTTATCTGATGAGTTTATTATAGGTTTTGTTTTTAGAAACCAGCTTCGGAAATCTGTGCCTAATCTATTAGAAGGCTTTAAAATTTTTAAGAGTAAAAATCCGAAGTCTAAAGCTAAACTCCTTCTACACACTCATTGGTTGGAGGGGTGGGATATCAATAGACTCATTTCTGAAAAAAACTTAAGCAGGGCAGACATACTCACTACATATGTTTGTTCTAATTGTGGGACTTATTATATATCAGCTTATCAAGCTCAGAAAAAAGACTGTCGTAATTGCGGCTCTAAAGAAACTGTAAACACGACAAGCACTAAAAAAGGGGTAAGTGAAAAACAGCTCAATGAAATTTATAATCTTATGGATTTATACTGTCACCCATTTACGAGTGGTGGGCAGGAGATACCAATTCAAGAGGCTAAACTCACAGAGCTTATAACTTTAGTCACCGACTACTCATGCGGAGAAGATAACTGCACTGAAGAGAGTGGCGGCATCCCCCTTGATTGGAGTGAGTATAGGGAACCTGCAACTCAATTTATTAAAGCTTCAACCTGCGCTAATTCAATTGCTAAAGAAATTCAAAGAGTTTATGAAATGCCTTCTTCACAAAGAAGTGAAATGGGTAAAATAGCTCGACAATGGGTTATTGATAATTTTTCTGTTGAAGTGATTGGTAAAAAGCTGGAAGAAATTATCGACAATATGCCAGCTGTTGATTACGATTACGAATCAAAACACAGAGACTATAACTTGAGCTATGAAGCTGAACCTTGTGCAGAGAAGGAAGACCTTATAATCAATATCTATAAAAATATTTTAGATGAAGATGTCGATAAAAATTCTGCCGCAGTTAAGCATTGGGTAGAAAAAATAAAATCAGGAGAAAAACTAGAATCCATAGTCGATAAGTTTAAAAATGTAGCTAACCAGCAGATCAAAAAACATAATGCTCCTAACTTAGAAGATTTACTCAGTAAAAAAGATAAGGGTTTTAGAATAGCTGTTATTGTCCCTCAATCCGAAGTGGATGTGCTACTGGTCAATTCCCTGATGAAAAGATTAAAAAAGCTTTATTCAGATTATAATATTTATTTTTTTACAAAGCCGGAATACTTTGAGTTTATTGAGGACAGTCCTTATATATTTAAGATTCTAAAGTATAGCGAAGATATTGAGAATTGTTTAGATTTGGAAGGCGTCGGAAATTCAGAAGGGGTTTTCGCAGCAGCATTCTACCCTCACGCAACTACTCAAAAAACAGTGTCCTTCACACATAATGGAATTACTAAACACGAATTTTCATTTACATAATGTCTCACTTACTTCATGAATACTCAAAGAGTTTGGGTGTAAAGGTCTCAAAGCCGGATATCCAACAGCATTTTTTCCCATGTTTAGATGAGAAATTTATAGTATTTTTTGATGGAGAGCTAAACCAATCAAAAATTTACAAACACTATTCTACAGTCTTCCAGTTGATAGGCGAGACATTGAAGGAGCATAATATTAAAATATACCAAATTGGAGGTGAAAAACCAATCCTTGGGGCTAATAGACACTTAAGTTGCAGCTTAAAGAATGAAGCTTATATTGTCTCTAAAAGTATGCTTTATATTGGGCCTGATAGTTACTTATCTCAATATGCCAGCTCTCAAAATGTAAAGACTATCACTTTATATGGGAGTAATTACGCTAGCAACACGAAACCTTTTTGGGGGAGTTACAAAAATAAAGCTCTCTTAGAACCAGATTGGGATCTTAAGCCGTGTTTCTCAAGCGTTGACCCGCAAAGACAAATAGATTCAATAAAACCAGAGTTAGTTTGCAAAAAAATACTAGAGTTTTGTGATTTAGGCCATTTAAATTTTAATTTTAAAACATTAAATATTGGAGACTCTTATTATCAGAAAATTGTGGAGGTTGTCCCTACTTCGATTGTAGAGGGTTTGCCAAAAAGTATCTTTGTCCGTATAGATTACGGGGTAAAGGAAGAGCCTCTGTTGTATTATTGCGCCAAACATGAAGTGGTGTTGGTAACGGATCAACTAGTACAGGTTAATATGTTACTTCAGTTTAAAGACAATATAAAAAGGATCATATACACAATTCAAGATAAGGACGACACAATCCCAGAGGAATATTTTGAGGCTTTACGGAAATTAAATATTAGTTTTATTCTTTTATCCGATAAAGAAGAGGAGTTGCCTGAATTAAGGAATAAGTATTTTGATCAGCAGGTTCACTTCAAAGATGATGATAAAGATAAATTCGATTGCCCTGAAAACGCTAAGTTTTTAACTAACAAAAAAATTATTGAAGGTGAAAAAGTTTACACCAGTTACGCTCATTACAAAAAAGGACTTGACTCCTGCGATAAAGTGATCGACAATAGTGATTACTGGGAAGAGTCCAAACATTTTTATATTTATGAGCAAGAAGAAAGTAGCTAAAAAAGCTGTTAAGAAGAAGTTATTTGGTCCTGATCTCTACGAAAGGGATGAACACGGCTTATTAAAGAATGTTGATTACGTTTTTAACGAAGATGGCTCGGTCAATTGGCGAGCTATGATTAAGCCTGAGTTTCTTTACCCAAACCGCGATTGGTTTAACTACAGAAATAAGCCAATGCCTGATTCTTCTGAGGGTTTAGCTGATAATCAACTTCTAATCATGCTCGGGGGCATTAAAGAGCTTGCCCGACTTAGAGGTTTTGAAAGCGTTTCCTTTAAAACTGAAAGCTTATCGGAGACTTATGTGATCGCTTCTTGCGAGATTGTTTGGTCGTCTAACTATGAAGGAGGAAAAGAGCGTGTAACTTATCAAGACGTAGCTAATGCCACTTTAGATAATACAGATTCATTCGCTTCTAAGTTCCTAGAGACAATAGCTTGCAATAGAGCTTTTGTCCGTTGCGTTCGAAACTTTTTAAATATTCATATTGTGGGAGCTGATGAGATCGACAAATCTAAAGGGGCGAATAACAGCGTCTCTGTAGAGTCTGTTGAGGCTGCAGCTACAACGCCTATTGGCCTCCTACAAAAGAGCCTCTTATCTAAGAAGAGCGTATCCTCATTTGAGGACTTTTTAGAATTGCTTAGGAGGATGTATAAAGAGGAGGTCTACAACTACGATGTAGAAGCTATAAAGACTTGGAAGTCTTGGAAAGATATCCCGACTAAAGAAGTTCGCAAATTGATTGCTCTTGTCCATAAATGATCAAAAGAATAATTAGCAGGCAACACTTCAATAAAGCTGTAGATGATATTACTGAATACCTACAGCTTAACGAAGAGTCTAATAACTTTTATCATCTTTTGCCAAATAACGTAGATACGTTAAAAAAAGCTTTTGGACATGATAAAATGTTGACTTACAATGTGTTTGTCTGGGCTAATCTAAATGACCAGCAAAAATATGATGCAGGGATCATTTTTCTCAAAGATACTAGTCCTAAACATGGAGTGGAAGTTTTTTCTGAATATATTTGGTTATCAGCTAACCCCAAGGTTGGCTACAAGCTGTTTGCTACCGCAATAAAATTCGCAAGAAATAACGGCTTTGAGAATATATCTATGGGCATCTCAGAAAAATCCCCTAAAAAAGATAAAGTAAAAAGCCTTTATAAAAGATTAGGTTTCATAAAGGTTTCAGAAAGTTACATAGCAAAATTATGAGTGGAAAGACTTGCAAAAAAATAAGAAAAGCGTTACTATTAATTAATGAAGACCCGACATCCAGAAGGAATTATAGAAGATTCAAACGTCAATATCAGAGAATCTCATCCAAAAATAAATCAGACTTCCTTAGAGCAACAGGAGAACTCTTTAAGTGAATGGGGTAAGAAGAGAATTGGTGGTTTTTGGATCAAAAAGGATATCTCGGGAAATAAGTATTTATCTGGTTCAATCGCATTTGAAGAAGATAAAGCTGAATGTTTTCACATTTTCAATAATCGTTTAGAAGGTAAGAGACTACCTGATAAGGTTTGTTATCGAATTTTTGGTGACTCAGAAAGAGAAGAGGTTGGGGCTTTTTGGCTCAAGACAAATCAAAAAGGTGGGAATTACTTATCTGGGGTGATTCGTAGACCTAACGGAGAGAAGAAAAGCCTTCATATTTATAAGAATGACTTTAAACAGGGCGATCAGCCTCTATATAATTGTTTTTGTTTTGGCTCTCCTCTCTAAGCCTCTGGTTTTCTTCCCTCAAGAATTTAATCTCAACTTTTAATTCTGTTACTTGGATAGTCAATTCACTTATTTGAACTCTCATAGCCTCCTTTTCTTCAGAGGAGCTAATTAGCAAAGCTTCTAGCTTGCTCACTCTATCAATTAGGTTACTAAGCAGGACTCCTTCTGTTTGGTAATCTAATTTTTTTATTTGGTGTTCGGCTTTAAGTCTTTTGCCCATATAATTCCATAAAGCCCCGCCAAATACCGCTGATATTATTGACGAGACTATTGTCCAATGATCCATGAGATTAATTACACAATTTATTTTAATTTTTATTAAAATATTTCAAAAATTTAACTTTTGGTGTAATTAAAACTAAATGGGGGAAAGCAACAAAAATCTTGAAGAAGCTACAGCTTTTGCTTTAAAGTACTGTAATCCAGATGATAGCGATGTCATTTCTAACTTAGACAGACATACAAGAGAGACCGCTTGGGCTTTATTAAAAAGAATTGAGCATTTAGAAAATCAGTCTTGTGTTTGTGAAGAGTGTGGTAGTGAAGTTGAAGAAGAGATTCTTGAAGAAGAGGTTGTCGAAGAAGAGTTCTCGCAGGAAGAAGTTGAAGAAGAAGAGGTAAAAGTTGAGAAGAGTAAAAACCGGGAAGTTAAATCTGAGACTCCTGAGGCGTCCACTATGGATAAGCTCAGCGAGATAGCTGAAAAAAATAAAGACATTTTAGATAAGGCTGCAAAAGGTACTGCTGCTGCTGCCGCTGCTGGAGCGACAACCCAAACAGCAAGTGCCGCTACTGGTTTAAGTGCTTTTGTACAAGAGACGGTTCAAAAAGTAGGAACAATTGGGGTCGCTGGAACTATGTCCATAGGTAGTGGAGCTTACTTCCAAGCTAAAACAACAAAAGAAAAAGGTACTGAAATAGCTGTTGTAGCAGAACAGGAACATAAAGTGTTCTCTAATTTAAATGATTTTACTGAGACAACAATTGGGTTTCAGCCTTTTGGTGGCGTTACCGAGGCGATTGTAGAATATGCCGAAAAAGGTTATGGAGATGTCATTGGTACATCTGAAGAAGGTTACGAAGGGGGAGAAGAAGGAGAAGATGAAGGGTCTGTTGGTGAAGAGGGGGAAGGCGAAGCGTCTGACGAGGCCGAAGGAAATGAGGGTGAGCCTACAGAAGAAAATAATGAAGAAGGCGAAGGAGAAGCTGTTAAAGAGGAGGATTCTGTAGAAACTGAAGAGGAAACTGAAGAAGAAACAGAAGAATCCGAAGAGGAGTCTGAAGAGGAGTCTGAAGAGGAGTCTGAAGAGGAGTCTGGAGAAGAGCAAGAAGAAGAGGGATCGGAAGAAGAGTCCGAAGAAGAAGGGGAAGAAGAAGAGGAGTCCGAAGAAGAAGAAGGGGAAGAAGAAGAGGAGTCCGAAGAAGAAGAGGAGGAATCTGAAGAGGAAGAAGAGGAAGAAGAGGAAGAAGAAGAACAGGAACAAGAGGGGGAAGAGGAAAAGCAAGAAGAAGTGGAGGAAGAATCTGAAGGAGGTGAGCCTGAAGAAAAAGAGGAGCCTGAAGAACAGTCTGAAGAGGGTGAAAAAGAAAAAACAGATATTGAGAATTCAGAAGAAACATTCGAACTAGAAGAAGATGACCAAGTCACTCAAGTCCCTGATGTGATTAAACTCCCTAACATGATAAGAGAATAGTTATTATGGAAGATTTATTTGAAAAAATACTCGCTCCTTACATGGGGTCAATGCCTGAGTTTATTATTTCTATCTTGGGTTTATTGGGGACACTTTCTTATATTGTGCCTGAAGATAGTAAGCTGGGTAGGTTGTTAGGTAAGTTGACGGGGAATCTAACTAAACTTAAAAACTTTATACTAAAAAAGAAGAAATGAAACGCACACTCATAACTTTACTTTCAATTATTTCTGTAGCTGAATCTGCCGTTATAATCTCTACAGGAGGTGTAATACGTAAAATAGACCCAACAGGGAACCCCACTATTAACCCTGTAATTAATCCTATAAGACCTACCTCGATTAGTAGTGAGGAAGTCGTAGAGACATCCGAGAGCGAAGATAAAAAGGAAGATTCAATTATTTCTTGGGACGCAGAAGAAGAGGATATCTATGATTTTTATGATGCTCCGAATTGGGATTTTTCAGAATCGGACTTGAAAGAGTTGGATCGAGATTCTGCCATCACTAGCATACTAACCATAACAGATGCTAAAATACTTGAGGATAGTCCTTCTTATTCTAATATCGAAATTGGAAATGGGTTTTCAGTTACGTTAAAATCTACGAATTTTACTTTCCAAAACAACAATGGTTTTACTGGAGTGAAGGATGATGATGGTGTTTACTCTACTCTGAATATAACTGAAGGATCGAGTATGGACGCCATGTTTTCTGCAATCGGCCTAAGGATAAATGTAGATTCAACTAGCAGCTTGACGCTCCGAGGGGCTGGGGACTCAATAAATAGTCAAACAGAAAGGTCTATTGTCAATTTGTCTCCAAATGCCAAACTCACTTTAAATTCAGTGCAGGAGTTTTCGGAACAGGGGAATGATATCTACTTAAATGGTGTGTCCTTCTCCCAAAACCCTTCTATTTTGAAGTTTAATGGTACCACAGGTACTGCAATTCCAGAGGCACAATTTATTCTTCTTAGCTCCATATCTATAATTTTGCTTTTAAGCAAAAGGGGAGAGAGGTAAATTGTAAAAAAACGGCACCATAACAGGTGCCGTTTTAAATTAATCAAAGAGTTCTCTCTCTAACTTTCTGTATCGAGCGTCAGAATGCCAAACTTCATCAGTCGGAGGGGTATATATTCCCTCTTTAGTCTGAATTGCTTGACCCGCCTTCAGTTTCAAGGAAGACGGTTGATATATGTTTAAAGTCGTCGTTTTCGGATTTGAGGCGCTTTCGCAAGAGGTCAGCGCGATCAGAGGAGTTGCTATCACCAGCAGCCCGTAATTCTTCGATTTCACTAATAAGTTCATTTTTTATCTTTCTATGTTGATTTTTAATTTCAAAAAAGGCTAATTTATTCCTTAACATAAGGTATAATTCAACGCTTTTTAACACGGATTTGATTAGAGACATCACTTTACTTGTTTTTTACTGTTAAAGATCTCTTTCTCGTCGTAGTCTTTTACACTTTTTACGGAGCCAGACACATGCTTAGCGCAATTAATTGCATCATCCTCTGAAAGGTATGATTGGTGATACTTTCCTTTTTTATCGTAGACTCGATATTTTAGTAATTCTTGGTTCATTATGGTTTAAATTCTAAAGCTATATTAGCTGCAAAGCTTTTATCATCAGAGATCATGCCCTCGATCAAACATTTCCCCTCTCTTAGAGAAACGCGCTTCCCATCAAAAAAATATTTCTGATCATCAATAGTGATTTGAGTCACACATGCATTTATACCAGATTCTACATTTATGATGTCATATTGAACAATTTTATCTTGTAGATGACTGCTTGAGTCGTTAGTCCCTACAACTTTAAGATCTTTATTCATTTTTACTTCGTTATACCATAGGACAGTTTGGTCCTTATTATTCAATATTATAGCTCTTTTGTCGTATCTATCTATCCATTTTTTATAAAAATCCACTTTAAATGTGCGTCTGATCTCTGAGACAAAGTATTTACCATTTTTTGATCTAATATTATCCATTATATCGTGAAAAGCTCTGACCTTCATTAAGCTGGGCTTGGAGCCATTTCCAAATAAAAACTGTATATGATTATGATAGGTCAATTCTTTAGTAAAAACGTAACCAATATCACCGCAAGAGTAGACATCGCAATATTTGCAGAATTCATCAAAATGCCTTCTTATTGCATGAGTCCTCATGCTCCTAGAGCCAGAACAGAAAGCTGCGTAAGGTTTAGATTTCAAACAGAAATTGAAAAAATCGTCCCAAGATTCTTCTTTATTGATTAGCTGTTTAATTATCATTTCTCTTGCTTATAATACTAAAAGAAGTGTAATATTAAACATGGCGGTTGAAGGAAAAAACGAAGTAGCAAGAAGTTTATTGGATTTACAACCAACAGCGATTGTTGAATTATATAAATTATACCCAGATACCACCAATAGCCCTAGTATTTTCATTAGTTTTCATGGAGGCTCGATGTTTGGTAAAAACATCACTTGGCAAGGTGTTCAATATATACCTGTACCCATAGAGGCTGAAGGCTTTGGGGTTTTTGGAGATGGTACCCTTCCCCGCCCTAAAATAAAAGTAAGTAACAATGATAGGTTAGTTACTTATTTCTTGGGTAAATATAAAGATTTTAAAAACGCCGCGATACTTAGAAAAAAAGTTTTTGTTAAACATCTGGACGATGTGAATTTTGACGGGCAAAACCCTTTTGGATTAGCTAACTCTGAAGCTGAAATATCAGAAGAAAGATATTTAGTTGGCCAAAAAGTCCAAGAAAACAAAGCTTTTGTTGAGTTTGAGCTAAATTTGCCTTTAGATCTTGATAATTTTGATGTAAATTACAGGACTGTAAATGCAAAATATTGTTATTGGACTTATAGGGGTTTAGGCTGTCAGTATAAAGGCAAACCTATTGAAAAAGAAGATGGTGGATCTTTTCTTAATCTTGTTGACGAAAGGGTTTCGGTAGATGCTGATGACGAACTGATAAGAACTGGGCAGTTATTTTATGAATCTGAAAAAGTTTATAATGCTGGAGAATCTATTTACCTAGAAAACAGAAGGATTATAGTTGACAGAAACCAAGATGATCAACCTATCTACCATAAAACTTGGTATGTTTGTGTTAGTGGTCATTCAGGCCAACACCCAGAAGATAATGGCTCTTTTTGGCAGAAAGACGGGTGTAGTAAAAAAATTGAAGCCTGTCAGAAGAGATTTACGAGTGAAAGTTTGAAAAGGGTATCCTTAGGAGCGGAAGAAACAGGTTTTAATTACTTGCATTTAGATGGAGAGCAGGGTGCTACTCTAGCGACTCTTGACTCTGATGTGACTGGCGTTTTTAACACTTTTAATTGGACTGTTTCTGTTTGGATGCGTGGGGATAAGCAATACAAAAATGCTACTGGATGGATGGACCCAACAGTATTCGCCACTAAAGCCTTACCTAGAACAAATAAAGTTTTTCAACCTTCATCTTCGGGTTCATTCACAGATAGTGTTACGGCCAACCTGCACTTTTCCTCTAGAATTGAGGGTGAAGAGGGGTTATTCTTAGAATTATCAGCTCTTCAAGCTGGCTCAGATAGAAGTCACACGAAGAAAATACCCACTAAAATAGCCTCATCAGAAAAATTTAACTTTCTAGTCTTTAGGGTTACTTCTCCTTCTTACCCCAGCGTTGAGGTGCTAGTTA
>Ga0208667_1000049_pt1 | contig 50938 bp, 61 predicted proteins | sample 11BtaG_FD_184085 | JGI IMG/M metagenome (GOLD analysis project Ga0208667, IMG submission 184085) | Marine viral communities from the Subarctic Pacific Ocean - 11B_ETSP_OMZ_AT15265_CsCl metaG (SPAdes) (version 2) | ecosystem: Environmental > Aquatic > Marine > Oceanic | place: Pacific Ocean... | reverse complement strand
TTCTCTGCCAAGACTGTTTCTCTGCCTGACAACTGCGATTCGTTTACATAATCTCCCTCAGAAAAGTATTTATTTAATAAATCTTCCTCTTCTTCCGTAATCATTACGAATAATCCACCTAATATCTCTTTTAATTTCATTACATGCCTTCCTGGTCTGTTTGATTTCTAAGTTTATTAAGTAAATTTCTAAACTGTATTCTAGTATCTTTATTCATTGCTAGATTATCTAGATTGGCGGCTTGATGTGCTAGTGCTTGTCGCTGAATAGGTGTCAATACCTTACCCTGTTCTGCGTTGTCGATTGCATTTGCGGCCATCTGTGCTGTTGCACCGCCTAAATTATCTCTGCCAAGTCTTTGCATGGCTTGTGTTCTTTGTGATTTTAATTTGTTGTTCGCCGCTTGAATATCTTGTGCTGACGGTTCCACTTCTTGTTCATCTTCAGAACCTTGTGAACCTGTGCTATAGGCTTCTGATTTAATAGGAAGTTCTGGGTCAAATGCTTTCCATTCGTCATATGTTAAGTATATATCTGTATCTGGGTCGTAGTATTTGCCTTCTACGTGGTCATAATAAACTACTTTGCCTGAACGTGTCATAATAGGACCTTCTAGTCCATCACGTTCTTGATATTTGTCTGTATCTATTGGTGGAAGTTCATAATATCCTTCTTCAATCTTGCCAGTGCCACCACATTCATCACAACCTCTATCATCTTCATCGGCAGTTACACTCTGGTCCCAACCTAAACCATCACAAGCAGGGCAATCTTCTTCATTCAGTGACTCCATTAATCCCATAATATCTTTAACTGTGCTTACATCGTTAGCCTTATAAGCAGACATTAATTTAATATAATCAGAAAAACTTAATGATTTCATTCTTTTCTGTACATCTTCAATAGGAGAATCGATAAGCGTAGCGATATCTTGCATTCTATCATCAATACTTTCTTTAAACATTTCTTTCTCTATTTCATTCTTTAATGTCATTGTATTCTCCGTTATCGTCTATTTAGTGTCTTTAAACGCTTACTCGCTGGATTCATTCTACGAGTCATTTTTGCCTTACGTTTCATTCTAGCACCCATTTTTGCTTTTGTTCTTGCTAATGTGAAACGTTTCTTCATATTAACAGGCTTAAAACATGCCGCTGGTTTAGTTACTGTCTTACCCTTGAGTCTTCCTGAACCACATCTATATTTACGAACAATACTTCTGCCTTTACGGGCATAAACAAGTTTCGCTTCATATATTTCTTCAGAAATTTCTTCAAATAACATTTTATTAGCCTAAGAAATTAAACATTTGTGCAAATAAGGCAATCAACATAGTAGAAAATAATGTTGAGGCTGCCCACAATATCATTCGCTTTACTTCAGTAAAACCCTTATCCATATCTTTTTCATTTTTATCAATCTTTTCATTAATCTCTTTTAAAGATTTATTAAAATGATGGTATCTCTCATAGCATACTGCTACATGAGTCTCTAAACTCTCTGCTTCTAAATGTGCTAATTTTGGTTCTTTCTCAGCCATAGTAGCATCTCCCTAAATTAATTATTACAATTGTATTTATCATTTGGTGCCAGAAATTATATTCATCCAGAACAAAAAAAGAGGACAATCTGTCCTCTCTTTGTTGAATTAATTAAATTAATTAGTTTAAAGTATATCTGACATAGAGAATTCTACATTTGAAGTAGATAATGCAACACCATCAATTGTGATTCCATGAAATAATTCTTTTAAAACAGCAACATTGTCACTATCACGTTCAAAAACTTTGCTATGTTCAACAGCAAATTTAAAAACGAATCCAGCACCTGTTAAAGTTGGCGCTATACCGTTTAATGTAGCAGGTAAAGGATTATTCATAATCGTTGGTTGTGCAACCAATGATATAATATTAACGATATCATCTAAATTTTGTTGAGATTGATTTAAAATGTCGCCAGTGTGTGTAATATCCAATGTTGTTACATACATTGTATAAAAATTAATGTTACCAGATAAACTTTCACTTGCCGATGCGGCTCCGTGTATTTTTGCCATAATGGTATCTCCGTACTCTTGTTAATAGTATTTATCTAAAATTAGACTTTAATTCTATGATACTACATCAGTATCAGTAATTAAACCTCTATCAAATGAATCAGCCTGATTTACACTCTCTGAAATATTACCATAGTTAGTAGCATCCATTGTTTTACCAAGTCTAATCCAAGAAGCACCATTCCATCCTTCAAAATAGTCTAGTGTAGAATTAAAACGTATCATACCAGTAACTTCTGTTCCTGGTCTTTGTGCTGTAGTTCCTACAGGAACGACCATGGCACCAATTGATGTCATCTCTGTTCCATTAAGAACTGGACTAGTTAAGGTTTTATTTGTAAGTGTTTCTGTTCCTGTTAAAGAAACAAAACTATCTCCTTGTAAAGCAGTATTAAATTCTGCAAGTGAGCCTGAAATTGTATTAGAATCTAAATCAATTGATTTATTAGTTAATGTATCTGTTGTGCTTTTAGCAACTAAAGTATCAGTTGTATTTGGTATAGTGATTACATTATCTTGTGTAGGGTCAACAACTGTTAAAGTTGTTTCATATGCATTTGAAGTAGAACCTTCAAACTTTAATGTATTTTGAACTTGTATCTCTGTTGAGTTTACTGTAGTAGTTGTACCTTGAACTGTTAAGTCACCCGTTACAGTTAAGTCAGAAGCAGTTGTAATGCCTGACCAAGAGTTTGATACACGAAATTTTACTGTGTTGTTTGAAGTATCAAACCAAATGTCATTAGTGTTTATTGTATATGTGCTTGACGGGTCTGAATCTCCTTGGTAGAAGGTCGTTCCAGATTTACCAATTTTGAAGTAAGGGACACTAGTCCCTTTTGCATTAATCGTTACAGCCATTGTCGTTCCTCAACGTTCGTTTTATCATGTCAGCCCTAATAAATTAAGTCTGTCGTTAAAGATATTTTGTTCTGTATGTATTTATCTTAAATGCGAATATTACTAAAAAAACAATTTGGCTATAGACATAAAAAAAGGGGAACACGAAGTCCCCCTTTCTATATCACCTTGATGGTAATAGTTATTACGGTTTACTTACAAATTAGATTTGCTTGTATTCCACAGTAACAATCACAGCACCAGTTGTTGGTGAAGCAGATGCGCCGCCATTCTGTAAAGTACCAGTAATAGTTGCACCACCTGTTGTCGCATCTTCAAAACCTAAGTCAACAATATACAAACCGCCCTCAGAAAGGTCAGCCTCAGTTGTAGACATTAGAGTATTTGTACCGTCGGAAACAATTAACTCATCACAGCCAACAAACGCAGTAGTAACTTTAGCAGTAACACGTTTTACATAGTAAGACTTGCCTGCAATGTTAGCCATTGTGCCGATTGTAAATGATGATGAACCGTTTGCTGAGAATGCCACACGTCTTGTACCAGAAGAACCTGATTGAGACGCTTTATTATCAACGTAGCCTTTAGATGCTAGAGCATGGTCCGCGCCACCTGACATATCATAACCTGAAGGTGCTAGTACAAGACCAGAACCCTTAGGAGCAAGATTCATATTGACGTTTGTACCACCAGCCATTGCTAGTTCTACACCGCCAGTACCGTTAGTAACAGTTAAAGAGTCAGTTGCACTACCAGTCTCTACAAAAGTAGCGATTGCTGTGTCATCTGCACCTTTAATCTGAACGTTTCCGTCTGCTGAGCCACCGTTACCACCTTTAATGACAACCGCACCAGAGGCGTTACCGCCTGTACCGTTACCACCTTTGATGATTAAGTCACCAGCCGCACCGGCAGAAGCATCACCACCAGATACTGTTAAGTCTGTATCGTCTTCACCTTGAATTAAGGCTTCGCCAGATTGACCAACAATAAATACGTCACCGCCACCTTGGCCTTGTAGATACATGTCTACAGCACCAGATGCCGCCGCGTTTTTGGCAGTTAATGTTACTTTACCAGTAGCATTTGTAATTGCGATATATTCACCAGAGCCTGAAGAAACGCCTGAACCGTCTAACGCAACTACACCAGATGAATTACGTACATGCTGTACATATTCCATACCTAATGCAGAACCGTCTGACATCATAACTTTATTATCAGAACCGGCTGATGTGATTCCTGTACCACCATTCGCTATAGGAAGAGTGCCAGTTATGTCAGCAGTCATATCGACTTTTCCATAACCAAGAGAACCGTTTGCCGCAACTTTAAGTACAGTCGAATTTGAACCTTTAGCAAGTTCAGAAACGCCTGCAGAACCGTCCATAAGCATGATTGAGTTAGCCGCATAACCTGAAGTATCAGTATGAGTACCACCCATTGACAATGGAAGTTCATTTGTTAGAGCGATTTCAGAAACAGTTAGGTCACCAATTACAAGGTCAGCAGCCGCTGAACCTTCAAGTAGTTCCCACTTGTCTGAAGTTTCGTTCCAAGTGATGTGAGCATCGTCTGACGAACCACGTTCAACTGTAACACCGCCGTTCTGTGAAGGAGCGCCTGAGTGGTTAGAGTTAAGAACAATAATGTTGTCTTCAATGTTCACTGTCTCAGATAAAGTAGTTGTAACTGAACCTGAAACTGTTAGGTTACCACTTACTGAAGCATTACCTGTAACAGATAATGATGCTAAAGTAGAAGCACCTGCATCTAGGTCGTTGGAACCGAAGTCACCAGCAACACCAAATGTTGCAGTAGAGTCTGACAATGTTAACTTCGTTGAAGTTGCATTATCATCAATACCTGTTGACGCAAAGTCAGATATAGTACCACCGTGGACTTTATCACCAGAAATCTGGTTAGCCGCTAGTGTTAATGTACCTGAAGAAACATCAAGTGAACGACTTGCACCCACAGTAATATCATAACCAGACATTGTATCAGCAGAACCTGCCAATGAAACGCCCGACATAGTACCATTGTGAATCTTATCACCTGAGATAGAGTCGTTATCTAGTGACAATGTTTGACCAGTCATATCAACGTCAGTACCAGCAACAGAACCGCCAGTAATTGTAACGTTAGATGATGACATTGCAGTGATTGTACCACTTGATAATGTCGCTGTACCGCCAGTGATAGCCGCAGAGTTTGTAGAAAGTGTAGAGAACGTACCAGCCGCTGATGTGTTAGCACCAATTACTGTTCCGTCAATCGCACCACCATCAATGTTCACTGAACTTGATGCTAATGTTACACCGTCAATGGCACCACCGTTAATGTCAACTGAATCAGATGTCATTGTAGTGAAAGTACCAGCCGCAGAAGCCGCCGCACCAATAATAGTGCCGTCAACTGCACCGCCGTTAATATCGGCAGTTGTTACAGTAGCAGTAGTAAATGTACCTGCTGCCGCCGTGTTTGCACCAATAATAGTGCCATCAATTGCGCCGCCGTCAATATTAACTGAGTCTGAAGCAATTGTTGTAAATGTACCAGCGGCACTTGAAGCACCACCAATAACTGCACCATCAATAGTACCACCATCAACGTCAGCCGAAGTCGCTGTCAATGAAGTAATTGTGATGCCTGCAATTGTACCACCTTCAACTTTATCACCAGAAATCTGGTTATCAGCCAAAGTTAGAGTTGCCGCAGAAACGTCAACAGTGTCGCCTGCTTCCGCAGTCAAACCACCAGTAACTTTTCCGTCTTTTAGTAATACTGAATCAACAGTAACACCAACACCTGAACTTAGTTCATTAATTGTGTCAACACCGATTGTAGTATCAAAAGTAGCCGCACCGTCAAAGTTAATAGCATCGTTTACAGTAATACCGTTACCATTAAGGTCACCGATAGTATCTACATCAATACCAGTCATTGCTAGGCTAGCCACTGTTAGGTCTGCTAGTGAAGAACCAACCTTGAATTCAAACTTATCAGTAGTTTCATTCCATAGGAAAGTTGCGTCATCCGCAGTACCACGGTCGATAGTAATACCTGCTGAACCTTCAGTTACACCAGCACCAGTTTCACCATTGTTTAAAACAATGTTGTTGTCTTCGATAGTAGTGTTAGTTGAAGATATTGAAGTTACAGAACCGTTGACTGTTAAGTCACCAGCAACTGTTACTGCACCAGCAAATGAAGCCGACTCGTCAGCACCTATAGTTAGGACTGTTTGGTCTGCATTATCATCGATACCAGTTGAAGCGAAGTTAGAAATTGTTCCGCCATCAATTTTATCACCAGAAAGAGCATCGTTATCAAGTGTCAAAGTTTGACCTGTCATGTTAACGCCAGTTCCAGCAATTGAACCACCAGAGATTGATGCACTTGCAGTAGTCATAGTACTAAATGTACCAGCCGCTGAAGTTGAAGCACCAATTGTTGTTCCATCTACCGCACCGCCGTTAATATCAGCAGTACCGATTGTTGCTGTTGTCAAGTTTGAACTTCCAGATGCTGTTACTCCAGCATCTTTCATTACAACACCGTCTACAGTAACACCAGCCGCGCCAGTTCTTTCACTAATTGTGTCAGAAACCATTGCAACAGTAGCCGTAACTGAACCAGTTACACCAACATCACCAGTAACATCCATTGGAGCCGAAACTGCAATGTTTGTACCAGAGTAGTTGTCTAGTGTGTTTGTTTTGATTGTACCAGTAGCATTTACGTTAGTAAATGTACCTGCTGCCGCCACGTTGGCACCAATAGTTGAGCCGTCAATAGCACCACCATTAATATCAACTGAATCAGCAGTCATAGATGTAAACGTACCTGCCGCACTTGTAGTTGCACCGATAGTCACGCCATCCATATTACCAGATGAAGCGTCAATATCAACTGCACCATCAACGTCTAGTGTTTTACCAGCACCTAAAGTAATATCATAACCAGAGATAGTCTTGCTAGTGCCACCAGAAAGGTTAGCATTATCAATTGTACCACCAGAAACTTTATCACCAGAGATTTGGTCGTTTGCTAGAGTTAAAGTACCACCAGAAACATCAATTGTACCACCAGTAATCGCTACTGAGTTAGCCGCTTGAGTTGCCATTGAGCCCAAACCTAAGTTTGAACGAGCAGTAGTTTTACCAGATGAATCAGATGCATCAACACCTAAACCACCGTTTGTTAATGGTAATGCACCAGTAACTGCACTTGAAGATGTCAAGTTAACCGCGCCATAGGCAACGCCACCTGAACCGTCTGAGCGAAGTACTTCACCGTTAGTTGTAGTACCTTTAACAGTTAATTGGTCTGAACCATTAATTTTCACATACGTATCGTCAACGTTAACATTAAACGTATTAGCAGATTTAGATAAACCATTACCTGCTGTTAACTGACCTGTACCAGTGAATTGTGTGAAAGCAATTGAAGTTGAACCAACAGTGATTGCACCGTCAGTAGAACATACAAAGCCTTGGTCTGAGTTTACAGTACCTTCTTCAACAAAGAAAAAAGAACCAACAAACTCAGCGGCACCATCCATATCAGTAGCACGTGTCATTGCCGACGCCGCACCATTCCATACGTAGATACCGTTTTCTGAACCAGAAGACTGGTCCTTTAGTAGTACTCTGTCATCTGCTGATAGTGAAACACCATCAATAGAAGCGCCAGGACCACTTATAGTTACGTTACCTGTAGAAGCCGCACGAACTGAATCTTTAACATCCAATCCTGAAGCAACTGAGTCAACATAACTCTTGTTTGCCGCATGGTTATCCGCAGTTGGAGCCGCAACATTCATGTTGCCCAACGTTGAACCGTCTGTCGTTACTTTGAAAAGTGAGTTACCTGAATCATATACGACTCGGCCACCCGACTTACCAAATTGAACGTCAGCACCGATTCCGCGAATACCAAAGTTTTTTATATCAGCCATTATTATCTCCTATAATTAGCCATTTAAATAATTATTCCATATACCATACACGGAATAACAAACATAAAAATGTTATTTTTTATATTTTAGTTTTTCTATTTTTTATACCTCGGAAGGATTCTCAAGGCACTGCACGGAAGAGTCTCATGCATTTGAATACTCGGAAGATATCTCAAGTATCGTAAGTGTTTTTCTTTATCACTTACATATCTATTTATGAAAAAGAGGGGAAATATTATGTTTATAGATAAAAAAAGCCCTCATAAAGAGGGCTTTTCACTTAATTAAAAGTTTAGGTATTAGCCAATTACTGCTTCGATAGTAGTAACCGCACCAGTAACGCCGTGGGCGTCTGAAGCGTCTGCTGTATAGTCAGCGCCTTGTAGAGCGATGAATAATACGTCAGTTGTACCAGCCACGAATGCTGAACCGTCTGCTGTACCTGAACCAGCAACTGTGTGACCTAATGCGCCCATTGCCGCATAGATAGTGCCTAAGTTAGCCGCTGTCATGTTTGTAAGTGCTAGTTTAACGATTGTAGTTTTTGAACCTAGACCGTTACCTTGAGTACCTAGTGTATTTGAATCTGCCATGTTATTTCTCCTTAAGAAATGTTATTAATTTAAACTCAGAGATAGTATCTCTTCGCTTTATCTGTTAGGGTTTTAGTACCCTACACTCTTATTTATCATATTATGAGGGTAATTAAGACGTTAGATAACGAAATTATCGTTTTTTCTTGTAATTTCTGTCTGTGACGTAGGTTGTTTGGCCCCATTTATTGCCTAAGGCTTTACCTACTTTTCTGGCACCAATTATTGCGGCACCAGCCGTCGCGGCTTTAACTATTGGTTCATCCCATATTTTTTTGATAGTTTGTTTTGCAGACCTACTATCTTTATGAATATAGTTGCCACGTTTCTGTAATTTTAAAAGTGCGGGCATTATTTCGGCTAGTCTTGCTTTTCTACGCATATACTGAACTAATCTTGTAACAACTAGTGCTTTTTGATTTTGACTTAAATTATCCCAATCGCCTACTAGTCTACGAGCAGACTTTAACATACCATCTTGTACGTTAAGATTTCTTTGATATCTTAATAGATATCTTTGCTCAAATGATGCATCACTTCTATTATTAGAATAATGAAGTAGAAATCTCAAAATATCTGCTTTCTGTAACGAAAGTCTACTTCTTGCTATCTCATCTTTCTTACTATCACCGATATCGTTATCTTTGCCCATTAGACGATTAAGAGCCATATACATATCTGTACCATTAGTTCTGAAGTAATCAAAGTTTCTATAAACCATAGTACGAGATGCTATATCACCTGCCAGAGGGGCGAAATCATAATCTTTGTTAAATATATTCAATATAAGAAAGTGAACAAAAACTAACTCAGCGGCATCATCTATATTGACATCGCCAGCCATCTTTTTTGTTCTGAATAATCTGCTTTCAGATAAAGTATTTACAAGTTTTAAGTCTTCCATTTTCCGTTCTCTTTTGCTATAGCAACGCAAGTATCTGTCGCTGTAGATTTTAACCATCTTGGAGCAAATGCATGTATTAATACTGCAATTGAACCTATAAACAAACGCATAGATATACCTATCGCATGCCTGAAATGTTGCCATCGAGTCATATTTACTTGTTCTAAATGTAATTTACACTCTTTGCTATACATCATTTCTTCCTTTATTGTATTTATCTTATGTTATTGCACCGCTTGTAACTCGTTTGCTGTTTGGATGTCTCTTTACTACAAATGTTGAATGTGACATATTCTTTTTACTTGCTTTCTGTCCTCTTTTTGGTGTTTTTACGTGTGGTACACTTCTTTTTCCCATGGTCTTATTATTAGTAGTTAAAAAATTATCTCTCTTGCCTCATGTTTGCCGCTGTGAATCCTGCTCTATTAACCAGTTTCACATCCTTGTCTATCACGTAGCCTTCTCCACCTTTTTGGCCATTTGTACTGGCTTCTATATCTGCTGGTTGAGAATCTAACGTTTTAATAATTTTGTTCTTTGTGGTCATAACACCATTAATGAATTGGAAAATTGCCTCAAAGCCATCACTATTTTGTTGAACCCATTGAACTACTCGTTCTTTCTTAGGTCCACTTAGTTTTGATGTTTCTACCCATTCACTGAAATTCTTTCCTAGTTTATCTAGGTTGCCTGCTTTCACACTATTATTAATATAAGTGTAAAGAATATTACCAAAGTCTGCCATTTTTAATTCGGCTGGCACTGCCAATAATTTATCAATTGCATTGGCATTTGATTTTAGGTAACTTTCTAATCTGTCTACTTCTGGTAAGTCAACACCTGGAGATTTAGTAACATACACTGGAGGCATAATCCATGTTTTGCCTGCTTGAAGTTTACCCATATCTACATTGCTTTTATTACCCTCTAAGTCCATTACTACATGCACTACAATACCGACATCATAATTAATTATCTTTTGACCAATATCACTTTTAGCATCTACTGAATATGTAGTTACATTTGGTTTAAATATAAGTCTGCCATCTTTTGATTGTGGAGTCGAGAACCATAGCAAGTCGCCGTGTAAGTATCCTCTGAAATCTTTAGGTATAACACTTTCTACTGTATTCCAAATACTTTTCATCTTTGATGCAAACTCACGTCTACTATCTTCAATCTCACCTTTTGCTCTGTTTAAAAACATTTGCTCTAAGTCATCACCACTTGTTACTCTGCCATTATAACCTTTAGCACCAAATCCACTTTTGTCTGTAAGAACAAATTCACCATTCTCATTACGACCAAAGATAACGGCTGGTGAACCATCCCATTTAATACTGATTGATTTTGGAGAAGTTTCTACTTGATGTAGTTTAGCGATTGCTTTTTGGCCGCCGACTGAACCATCCCATATAATTAGGTCTTCTAAATGCTGAATTCTTGCACCCTCTTCTTTAAGGGCTTTATCCAGAAGTTTCTTCATCTTCTGATGAAAACCAACTTGCTTATTACGAGGCTTTCTTGGACCTCTAAATCTTCTTTCCAAGCCTGCGCCTAATATATCTCTAACCTTCATATTATTCCTTGCCGTATGGTGATTCGCCAGTCATTCTAGGACGTGCAAACCATAACTTAAACCATTCTTGTGTTCCTGGTTCGATTTTATGTTTCTTTTGATACTTGGACTTTTCAGTTCCTGTATAAGAAATATTCTCTTGCTGAGTCTCTTCAGGTTGATATGGCTTATAAATGCCAGCGAGAACCTTTAGTTCATCGATTTGCTGTTGAATACTAGTTTTTTCGTTTTGCATGAGTTATTCCTCGTTTGAATTTTCTCATGTCACCAGTACGAATGCTATTAACAAGACGCTTGGTTAAATCCACAGCAACAGCATCATCGAACTCACGATTAATGAATTCAATCAAATTAATTGCGCCAGAAATTATATGTTCGCCTTTTTGCTCAACGAATCTCTCTGGCTCATTTTTAGAAATTGCCATTGAATTTAATTCTTCAAATAAACTTCTACGTGGTTTCTTAGTCATAAAATAATTCTCCTATCACTATTTATCAATTATCATCGAATGGAGTGGACTTTTTAGACTTTACCATCGCACGAAGATTCATTGCAGATTGGTTTTTTTCTGGTGGAATAGCAGAATCAGTATCATCAGAATCGTTAGATACTGTTGTTTTTCTTTTTAATATGTCTGTTACCTTTGATACATCTTGTGTTCCTACTGCTAAATCATCATCTTCCAAGTCTGAATCACTAATTCTAAGACTATCTCTGTCAAATACTAGATTTATTTTAGAACCAACACCACTTGAACTTCTTGTTTTTAGTAGTTGGAGTTGATATTGACCACGTTCTCTCATTGCATTGCTTGTAAAGATACCAATAACATTATCAGCAGTTTGAATTTTAGAGATACCACCAGCAATATGAGAGTGGTCAAACTCAATTTCTTCTACTGCTGAACGATTTAACTGTGAAGCAGTCACTACAACTGTTTCAGTTTCCATTGCAAAGTTACGAATTTCTTCTGTGACGTACTTGTCTTTGATAAACAAATCACCTGGATTAACTTTCTTAGTTGCAGGCATCAATAAGTCTAAGTAGTCAATACAAATACAATCTACATTTTTTCCTGTAACGATTTGAAGTTCTTTTAGATAAGCACGGACATCATTGATTGTTGAACCTGAAGACATATACTTAATTCTAAGCATTCCTGCTTTTTTACCAATCGTCTTAACTTTCAACTCAACGTCATCTAGTTCTTTAAAGATACGTCTAGTGCTTTTATCAGTTGCCATCGCATCGATACGCATTGCTGATAATTCTTCTGACAATTCTAATGTAAGATAGACAACATTCATGCCGGCTTCTGCCCAGTTCAATGACATATTCTGCATAAACAAAGATTTACCTGAACCAGAACCACCAGCAAAGATAGTTACTTCGCCTCGATTAATACCACCATAAAGTTTATCATCTAAGTCTTTCCAACCTGTAGTGATTTGACCGTTGTTGTCTTTTAGAATTTCAAGTCTTTTTCTAGGGTCATGGAAATAATCAGTACCTAAAGACCTTGCTAATCCAATCTGAACTGCTTCTTTGATTGTTGTTTCTACTTCACCATATTTACCTTCTTCAAGTAAATCAGCACTATTAACGATTGCTCGTTCAATTGCTTTGTGTCTACAGAATGTTTCAAACTCATCAACAAACCAATCACTATGCTTTGCTATGTCTTCTAGTAATTCTATCTCTTGGCCAGTTTCTGCTTTAATCTGTTCAACAGTTGGCATAGTTGAATATTCTTCACTATAGTTGATTAGATAACCAACAATATCACGGGTTGGTCTATCAAAATGTCTATTATCAATAATACCCATCACTCTAGTAAATAACTGAGGGTCAGTTAGCATAAATTGAACGAACAATTTCTGCAAGTCTGGTGAATAGTTTTTGACTTCTGACATTTATATCCTCTGAGTGTTTATATTATTATACAAAATTTTAAGTACTTTGTCAATATGTTTCAACTACTTTATCTGCAATCCCATGCTTAACTGCTTCTTCGGGAGTCAGCCAATGGTCTGTTTTTGGTGCTAGTAAATGCTTACGAATGTATGGTTCTTTCTTTCCAGTACATTTTATATAATGTTCAAGCAATTTCTTATTAGTCCATTCCATATGAGAATGAGCATCTAGCATATCATGATACTGACCTTTTGTTCCACCACTAAATTCGTGTGACATAACTGCTGTATTCTGTGTCAGATATCTATGTCCTTTTACACCAGACATCATAAGCATAACACCACAAGATGCAATTGAACCCATTCCGTATGTGTAAACTGGAATACGAGATTGTTTAATAACATCAATAAGATGCATACAACTATCTACATATCCACCAGGAGAGTTAATATACAAGTGAATAATCTCTGGTGCTTTATCTGTTGGCATTAGATTATATTCCATTATCATTTTGACTAATGGCATACAGTTGTCTTGGTTAAATTCTTTGTCCATATGTAACACACCATTTTCCCTTAAGAATTCACCAGGCTGTTTTGGTGGTTGAGGGGGAGATGGCATCGGTGGTGGTGGTGGCATCTCTGGTTGTTTTTTAGGTTCTGGTATCACGTTCGCTCTAACATTCTTGTTATTAATTAACTTCATTTTGCTCCTACGCTTTTTATTGTAAACAGGTCGTTATGAGTCCCTCCTGTCAATATTGTCCTCCGCTATTTTTAAGTGGTCGGTTGGCTCACCCACTAATAAACTCACATTATTTTCGTCTTAACACTTATTTTTGTACTGTTACTTATACGACCATCAATGATTGATTTTAATGTATATAACTTTCCATATTCTTTCACTGAATCTGCCGCATCTTTAATATGTTCTTCCCAGATTGGAAATGATACGCTCCAACCATTTTCTTGTGCTTGATGTATCAACTTCTTACCAGCGTTATCTCTGTCGGGACAGACGATAACTTCCCCTTTAAACTGATTAATATAATCAATTTGATTTTGTGATGCTTCGTTACTCATTATTGCAACACAGTCTAAGACTGCCGCATCTATTGTTCCTTCAACTACAATTAGATATTCTTTATCTTCTTTTATCTTATCAGAATTATATAAAAAATTCTTTGGTTGCTTTGTCATATATTTGGATTCTGATTTGTCTGTATAATCTCTTCCTGTATAACCAACAATTCTGTCTCCTTGTGTAAAAGGAAATATGACACGATTCTTAAACCCAAATGAACTACTCCAATATGTATCAACAAAATCATAAACTTCTCTGTCAATAAGATATTTCGCCGCCATAATGGCACCTTCGGGTGGGTTATCTTTATTTATTACATCTTCAAGTAACTCTGAATTATCTGGCAATTTCATATCAGCAAATGATGGAATTCTTGTTGTCTGTGTCTTTGATGTAAACACCCATGGTCCCTCTGATAGTTCTTTTTCTCTTATACTTTCAATCTGCAATCTTTTTATCTCACTCTCAGGAACACCAAGTAACCTCATAAACTTGACGAAATTCTTGTTGATAACGTGACCTTTTCTATGAGATGCTGTAATTCCACAATTAAAACAATGATATGATACTAAATCACCCTCATTCTTTAATCCACCTCTCATTCTCGTATCAGCACGAGATTCTCCTTGGTCAATACAGCACGGACAATTAAAACTCAGCCAACCGCCTGAACTTTGTCTTGTCTTACCGGGAATGAATTGATAAACAGTTTGTTGTAGTTCCATAGTTGTTATAATACAACATTGGACACCAAAAGTCAAGTGGTTTTGCTTAGTTTCTAACCAATATCTTATCTACTGTTCCAGTTGCTGTATTTAAATATGAAACCCTAAGCCAGTTAACATTTGCTTGGATAACATATCCTTGAACACCCGTTTCATTATTAATTGTAATATTTGGGTCATACATAAGTCTTGGAGTTAAATCAAACCAATCGTCATCTGATGAACTTGCTTGTTCACTCAAATCGCCCTCTATCTTCAGAACTCCTGTAAATCCTGTATAGTAAACAGCAAATGTATGAATAGATTTTGATTTAATAGTATCTCCTGCGCCATCGAACACAGTTGATATCTTTCTTGTACCATTATCAAAGAATGTTGTTGTTGATTGCGAGTCTGAAAACTCTGGATAAACGTCATCTAATACTTCAAGTACACCATGGGCATTGTCATTTGTATCTGTATAAATGATTTGCTCTACACCATTCTCTACTGTATACATAGCAAATTGATAGAATCCCTCTGGGAGTAGGATTGTATCAGAAGTCGGGATTGATAATGTCCCCATTCCTTTTGTTGCGTTCGTAATAGTTAAGTATTTGAAAAGTACATTTTCCCTTGAACTTCGGTCGTACATTTTCCATATAACAGTTTTTCCAGTAAGGTCTACAGATTTTCTATCTGTATCCCTAAATTTAAATCTAAGAGTATTATCGATACCCTTATGTAGTTTGTGTGTAGTATCGTACATTGGCATATTCCCCAGGTATTGAGTCATAGTTGAGTTGTTGTCTCCGTCCTGTACAACAACTTCTATATCTCGTTCGTATTGGTATAAGTTAAAGTTTATCATATATGTATTTATCTTCCAGAGGTTTTCTAGGATAGATAAATATCTTTTATGATAGACGAAGACAAAATACAGTGGCTACAAGATAACTATCCATTCTTTTCATGTGTCAAATATGGCAATAAAAAAGAATATACAGAATATCTTGGAATCATTATCAACAGTGATAGTATAATTACATCAATGTACAACTTTGAGCAGATTGATAATGCTGAAGCCAGAAAACATTTCATAGAACTTGGCGAACAATGGTGGTGGGAATCAAATAGATTGATTCCTATAAATCTGTTTCTTAGGTCTCAAATAGAACCATTTAATAAAGTTATTCTAAATATGAATACTAAAGATACTGAAATTCTATGGGGTCCTGAAACCAGTTTAACGAATATTATTCAAAAGAGAATTAAACGGCGTTCTGTTCAACTTGTTCGCAAAATAGATTAAGTTGTACCACGATACTTACTGCATATGCAATCGCATGTGCTTTCTTAAAATAATATGAACCATCTGTTGGTTTCATCCAAACTTCTTTTTTAATTCTTTCTTTACTCTCGTTTAAGAGAGGTCTTTTTGCTGGTCTAATGATTGCTAGAACTTCTGCAAGTTCTATAATACTCTGAGGTTTTAATACTCTTAACACTCCAATATGAGCATGAACGTGTGCTAGATTTTTAACTACATCTTCGTGTTGCAATAAGTCCCATATAGGTTCTTGGTTTGTCAATTTATCTAAATGTTCTTCATCTCGTACACCTTCATATAAAGAATTGTTTAGAAAATCTAACTTGAAATATCCTCTGTCTTCTGCTTCTTTATAATCAATTGATGAAAAACCAGTTAACTGGTCAAACGGAATAGGCTGAAGATATACTCCACTATTATGTTTATCATACGTATCATCTTTCTTTTTGATAATTGCTGGAATATGTTTGAAGTGTGTTAACAGAGATTCTCTATCAACTACATCAATATCAATATCAGTTTTTACTATATTCATTTCCATACCAAAGTAAACATTGCCGCATCATTTTCATCTTCAAAAAATATTATATCGTTCATACCTAAAACATATAACTTATTACAATTATCATCGCACCAATCTACTAATTCTCCTAGTCTGCCTGCACCTTTAATTAAGTGAGTTTCTCCATAATCTACACCCTTACAAGAAACACAAGTCCATTTTAAATATTCTTCATTTTCAAATTCTGCTACAAATCGTCTTTTAGGATTCTTTTCTGGTCCTACAATCTTACGAAGTTTTAAAAGCCTTTCTTGTGTTCTTTTAGGATTTCGTCTTATTAACTCTCCCACGGAAACTCCACCCAGATATTTTCCTCATCTAAGTCAACTTCTTCATTACAATAGTCCATAGGAACTTTAGAATTAGGATTATCAATCAATGAAGCAAATCTAACATTACTATGCCACGACTCTGATTTATAGTCTCCCATCATACCAACTGCATCTTGCCAATCGTTTTGAATCCATTCCATTGCATCTCCGCCTCTATTGATGTCATCCAGAATTAAAATCTTTTTATTATTCTTCAATGCATCTCTAGCCATTTTAGCATTTCGTTCTGTGTTTTCATCTAACCCATCTGATTCTAATTGAACACATAATGTGTGCATTGGAATGTCAGTAGCATGTGAAAGCAGAACTGCTGGTACTAATCCACCACGAGTTATACCTACAATATAATCTGGTCGCCATTCATCTTTAAACAGTTGCATAGCAATTGAATTGACTGCCTCTTGTACACCTTCCCACGTATATTGTCTAGTATGTTTCATTCTATCTCCGATTCAGGACCAGAAAGTAATGCTTCTGCTACCTTATACTGTTTGTATATGTCCTGTAACACTTCATACTTCTCTAACATCTCTTTATTTGGTACAAGAATTAATAAACGATTTTCAATTGCTGACAATCTATCATTCATAGATTTAATTTCATCATCTCTTGGGTCAGCCATATCATTCCAATAAGAATCATCCACTGATATTGTTACACCCGAGTAATCTGTATTACTAATTAAGTCATCTGGATTCATTTCTTATTCTCCTTTTTGATTACACTCCAAGTTCCGTCTGGATTTTCTATCCACTGTAACTCATCATCTTCACTCCATCCTAACTTCTTCAAAGTTTCTTTGGGCAATTCTAAGTACAATTCTCCTGTTTCTGGGTCTTTCTGTATAACTAAATTACCTATTGTTGAAGTTTCTCTTTTAGTTGCCATTATATTCCTGCCTTATTTAATATCATTTTTACAAACTGTACATCTTCTACTCTAGCATTGAACTTTCGTGTCCAAAATGCAGGTTCTAAATAATCATTAATAATAAACAATTCTTCATCAGAAAAACTATCGATTAATTCAGCACCATTATCACTATTAAAAATAACCCAAGGACTAATACGTCCTGATTTGATATAATGAATTGCCAATGGCTTACTGACCTCTTTAAAAAACTTATTAAAAGGTCTTTCATATTCTTCACCCCATTTCTGCATAAGTAATATGCTTCGTTCTACTGCCCTATCGGCAGATTCTTTTCTATTTAACTCTTGTATATATGTGTTATATACTGCATCTGATGTCCACTTATCTAATTTTACACTATTTTGTATAACAAAGTCAATAAATTCTTCGGGATTTATTGCATTTATATTGATTATGTGCTTTCCAAACTTAGTAAATCCTAGATAAAACTTACTTTTTGCAAACATATCAAAGTCGATTGGCTTTCCAACTGCATGTGTTAATTCATAAAATCTATTAAAAGCATAAAAGGCCAGTCTTGAATATTTTTCGTCTTTATTCATCCAACGTCTTTTAGGCTCACAGACGTGAACCATTAGAGTCCTTTCAGACTTAAACTTTGCATTACAATATTGACATTCAAACATTATTTTTTCTTCTTTGCTTTCTTCTTACCAAAAATTTCACTGATTTCTTTATCAGTCATACCCATATCAGTTGCCATTTGTTTCAAATCTGCAACATCATTCATCTTTAGAAACAATTCCACTTCAACACCATTCATTGTAGGATATGTTTCTGACACAAACTGAGATATAGCATCTTTCTTTATCTTTGAGTTTGGTGGTTTAATCCATTCATGGTACTGTTTCTTGCCTGTACCAGTCAAACACATTAACTTCCAAACTAACTCATCATGTTTATGAATATCTCCGTAATGTTTATTCACAAACTCATTCGTATTAAGCAATAGTTCATCTCGGTCTTTGCTCTTTGTAGAACTTGCATAACGCACAAACAACCAACTACTCCATGCTTTCTTTTTCTCATCATCAAGGTTAGCATACCAATTGAAATCTTTTCTATCAATTGCACCCAATACATCATTTAGTGGTAACTTAGTTGCCATGTTTGTAATACCTTCCACCAAACACTAATAAAAATTGTTGAGCATACTCATCTCTTTCAAAATAAAAAGATTCAGCATTCTCATCTTGTACTACTGTCCATTCTGTCAATGGAATATTATCTGAACACCATTGATAAGCCTCATCGGCTTTCTTATACGAATCAATTACGATTCTATGACCTCTATCACTTTCAGAAAAAATCATAACTCGTCATTTGGTCTGGTATGCGATTTAAATCTTTTACAAAATATGCACATTTCGGACTATCTCCATATTCTAATGGAATTGCAAGAATGTGCCCGTACTTCAATTTAGGGAAAAACCATTTCACATCTGCAAATACATTGTTAACTTTTACTGGTTGCCAATCCATTGTAAACCCTTTTAATGGATTTGTCAATAGTGTATCAAATTTTCTTTCATTGATACTTGTAAGAGGAATGAATTCACATAATCCTAGTTCTGATTCGCCTATCATAATATTCCAATCTATTGGCATTTCTATATTATATGGTCCAATACTAATGTTCATACTCGGCGCACTGAATGTTTCTATAAAAACCAAAGGAATGAAGAAGAAATCTGGGTCATCCTTATCTGTTACATCCATGACGCAATATCGGATATCTTCTATTTCCTCGGGCAAACTGTTCATTTCAAAACATTTATTGGCTGGTGTTAATATTTTCATAATTTTCCTTAGTTGTCTCTTTCATTAATATGTTATTTTTTCTATTGTAAATGGGTATGACGCCTCTTTGTAATATTTCTTACGTTCTGTAAGATGTCTTTTTGAAAACTTACATCTACTCGTTACATCCCATATCTGTACAAAATCTTTATCTTCTGCAATACGAACACCACGACCAATCGACTGAATAACTCTAACAAACGATTTACCTGGTTCTAATAATACCAAATTAAATATACGAGGAATATTTATACCAACTGCGGCTACTCCATAAGTAGCAATTGTAACTGTATTCGTGCCTTCATTTATATCATTATACGCATCCTTTCTATCTGTAACTGCCATAGAACCTTGAACAAACTCAGAATCTGGTATAAGGTCTTGCAGTGCTTCGCCATTTTTAATTCTGTTTGTAAGAACAAGAGTATTTCCTGAAACAGATATTTCTTTAATCATGTTAGCCACATACTTTAATCTATTTTTATCTTCAAGTAAAAATGTCATTTCATTCTGATAGTTAGGATAACTTGCGGTTTCCTGTGTTTGAATGATGTTAACGTGACAATTTGCTAACACTCCTTGGTCCTGTAACTCTTTTGCTGATAGTTTGTTTATAACATCACCAAGTGAACTACGTAAACTAGCAGATTCCCAATCACTCTTAGGAATAGTTCCTGTTAGTCCCCAACGAATAGGCACATTAGCAAACACACTTGTCAATAAATCTTTCAATACATCTGCCTTTGCTTGGTGTGTTTCGTCAACAATAACACAACATACGCCTTCGATGAACTCTTGGATGTTTGCTTCGCCTTTCTTAGTTTTCTTTAATAAAGAATTTAAACTCTGCCATGTACAAATCGTATGTGTCTTTCCGTGGTCTTTCTTATCACCAAAATATACTCCAACATCTAGTCCACAATTAGTATAATCTTCTTCTGTTTGTCGAACTAAATCTTTATTTGGAACTATAATAATTGACCTACCATATTTCTCTACTACTTTACTCATCGTAGCAGTCATAATCGTCTTACCTGCTCCCGTGGCTATCTCTTGTAGACATTGTGGTGCAGATATAAACTGATTGATTACTTCAACTTGATAATCTCGTAAAACAATGGGTTCGCCCGCTTTCGCATGTCCTTCAGGCCAAGTGACTCCTTCCCAGAAGTCCTCAGTCACTACTGAAAAACTCATTTCTTCGTTTTTACGCCTATCATCGATAACTATTTCGTAACCTTGTTCGATGATTACAGGCAAAATATCATCTAATAAATTTAGATAAGTTCTACCACCGACATCACAAAAGCGGACCGTTCCATCCCATCGACCGAGTTTAAATGCAGGCATATGATATGCATGAGGTAGAAAATACTTCAATTTATCACTACATTTCCTACGAGTTGATGGGTCAAGGCCTTCTAACTTAATGTTTACTTCGTCCTTGATTATGATTGTGCATTTACTCATTTATACTTTTTCTTTATCATTTAAGATAGTATAACATATCCGAATAGGGATTTCAAGTGTTTTCTTAGCGGATGGCATAAAAAAACGGCAGTAACATTTCTATTACTGCCGCCGAGGGGTCAACTTTTTAATTAATTACAACTTATACTGCTCTTTTCATACAAGTTGATTCAGTAAGAACTTTCCATTTAGTTGGAGACATATTTCTAAGGTCTGCAATCTTTTGAGCCATTCTTAAAGAAATCTCTCTTAACCTGTCTTTCTTTTCATACATGAACTCAATGATTTCTTGTTCTTGTATCTTAGTAAGACCTTTACTATCAAACAATCCACCTTCTCTGGCAATCTGTTTAATTCTTAACAACTTATCTCTAGTAGTGTCAAGTGTAAGGTCAAGATAATGACACCTAGAAAGAATTGCTTCTAAGTGGTCTTTGATTTTAGTTTGTCTAGTACTATCAAACTTTAAGTTTGTAATAAAGATAACTGAACCGTTGAATTCAAACTCACCAGGAACGCCTTCTCTTCTTAAAAAGTTAGAGTCCGAGTTCCAAGAAATCTTTCTTTTCTTACCGCTATCAAGTGCGGCTTTAAGAATGTTCAAGGCATCTTCATTAAAAAGAATAGTATCACAGTCATCCAGAACAACAATGCTCTTGGAATCTGAATACTTATAAAGAGTACTATATAGACCAATTGCCGACATGGCACCTTTTACAAAAGTATGTCTAAGAGGCTTATCAGCCATCATATCAAACAAACTATCTTTTTCAAGTACTTGTTCAACACCAAACGTTTTACCAACTCCTGGAGGTCCTGTTACTACCATACCTCTAACAATGCCATCTAATGTAGCATTAGTCATTTCGTCTAGAATTTCAAAACGTTCTTTAATTCTATCCATTCCTTGTTCGTCAGTTTCAACAAGTTTTTTATTTGCTGAACCTTCGACTTCGGTAACTTGGTCTTGATTTTCGATTTTAACTCTACAAGCATCTTTACCTTTAAATACTCGTTCATCGGAATCAGTCACTTTAACTTTCACAAAGTATGACCCGTCTTTTGATTTTGTAATACCTTTAACTAATGGGAAACAACCGTTTATCTCGGTATTGTTATAAGACCCATTTTCTATTTTTACTATATTCATTTTAAACCCTCTCATTTGTTTAATTTAAGTATATTATAGCACAGATATCATATCTGTCAAGTTTTTAACTATTTCGCTCCCTTAAATTCATAAGGTTTGTTCCACTTACCAATGTTAAGGTGAGTGTAATAAGCAGTATCAAAGTAATCAATCATTGCATCTGATTTGTCATACCAAGCACGACCACCCTCTATTGATGCTGGTGCAGTCTTCATAATTTTGACAATTTCACTGAATAATGCTTTATGTTTACCGTAATTTTCAGGATAATACTCATTGATTTGCTCATAACCATCGAACTTATGGGCTGGAGCCTCTTTGTTCCATGGGTCTTCACGGTCTAAACTTCCGTCAAAGAAGTTTATTTCGCCAGAAACAATAGAAACATTAAGACTTGAATAGTGTTCTCTACGAACGGAGAACTTGATTTTGTTTTTAAATCGCTCTTTAAGAGCAACTCTAACCGCTTTTACTTCTTCTGTTGATATATAAGCCATATTTAACCCTCTCTTTTATTGAATATACTTATAGTATACACCAAATAGAGGATTTGTCAAGTTTTTGACTATTTTTAAGTTAAATTAAGCAGGAATTGGCTTATTTTTTTGTGGTTTTGCGTCTAAAACATCCCATTTTTCAATAAAATTCTCTAAATCTGTGTCTATTATTGAGCGAGTATTACCTGACTCTACATAACTATAAGACAAAGATATAACATAAGGATTATCAGGTGGATAGTATACATCTGTAATCTTTGCTATTTTATGAGAATGTTTATGTTGTATAACTGTTCCCACTTTTATTGTTGGTTGGTTCATAATTTTATGTTGTTATTAAACAAACTACTCACACTTTCTTCATTACTTACTCTGCGAATTGCTTCACCGAATAATTTTGATACTGACACTGCTCGTGTCTTTTTACAATCATTTGGACATTTAAAATCAATACTGTCCGTTATGACTAATTCTTCTAACACACTATTCTCTACCTTTTGACAGGCTTCACCAGTTAAAACACCATGAGTAATATATGCTCTTACACTTAATGCACCTGCATCTATGATTGCCTGTGCGGCATTACATAATGTTCCGCCACTGTCAACAATATCATCAACTAGAATAGCATGTTGCCCATCAACATCACCAATAATATTCATTACTTCACTTTGGCCTGCTCTTGGTCTGCGTTTATCAACAATCGCAATATCTTCATGGAACATATCAGCAAACTTTCTTGCTCTAACAGTACCACCAGCATCTGGTGAAACAAATACTGTATTTTGATATGCTTTCTTTCCTAACTTTCTTTTAATATCTTTAGCAAAAGCAACTCTACTTGTTAAATCATCAAGTGGAATATCAAAGAAACCTTGAATCTGTCCAGCATGTAAGTCCATCGTAAGAACTCTATCTGCACCGGCTTCTGTAATTAGATTTGCTACTAGTTTAGCAGTAATTGGCGTACGACTTGCACTTTTTCTATCTTGTCTTGCGTAACCAAAATAAGGAATAACTGCCGTAATACGTTTTGCACTACTACGTTTTGCCGCATCAATCATAATCATTAATTCCATTAGATTATCATTAACCGGTGTACTTGTACTTTGTATAATGAAAACATCTTCACCACGTATGTTTTCTAAAAATTCTACACTGCTTTCACCATCTGCAAATGTTTTTATTTCTGCTGGAACCAAACTTGAAAAACAATAACCAGCAATTTCTTCTGCAAGGGGCAAGTTACTATTTCCTGCTATGATTTTCATGTCTGTGTAACTTTATTATTTTCTTTAATTAACTTTTCTGTTGCATCTTGAATTTCAAGCAACTCTGCTTTCATCATTTCAACTTTTTCTTTTTCGAAATGAATATCAACAATAGTTGTTGCTATTTCCATGTGCATTTGTGTATATCCTGCCTGTTTACCATAACTGTAAGCAAGGTACATACAAACACCACATGCACCCCATATAATCCAAAACATATTACTAGCCTCTAGCATAAACTCTCCTTAGTTTTAGTTGTAAGAAGTATTATAACATAACGATGGTAGGATGTCAATTACTTCTCAGAAATACTTTCTTTTTTATCAACAGGTTGTTCAGGCTCTTCTACAAGATTAGAATCTTCTATCTGTGTTATCAACTCATACATCTCGTAACAATCATATCCAGATACTGCTATTGCCCCTTTAATATAAGTTGGATTAACTCCTAAAAGACCTTCTGATATTTCGTGGTGTTTTATTATTTTATCTCTATATTTTTCACCACGTTCAGTTAAAGGTGTGCATTCTTGGACAAAATAATCTATTCCACCTAAAACTAATATAGCCATTTCTTTATCTAACAATTCATTTGCTAATACAATTTCATCAACTGGCGTGGTGTCGTGAATAGATTCTGCCTCTACTGACTTGATGAAACTAAATATAATCACTAACGTAATAAGTGTAGCGATTAAATAGTACTTAAATGACTCCATTCGTTAGATAACGTGACCCTTTTCTCTAAGTCTACGTTTCCATGCTCCACCAACTTTTTGCTCAGATAATTGCTCACGCAACCAATGTAATGTTGGCTCTTTTTCATCTTCTTCGATACCTGGATTTCTTGCTAATGATTCGATTAATTGATTAATCTCTGTTTCAGTTAAGTTTAGTAAGTTCATTGAGTTATCCTTATCATATATATTTCCTGTCTTAATTAGTTTCATTTCTTACTCCTTTTAATTGTGAAATTTACATTGAATATCGTGTTAGTCTTATTTAGGTAACCTCACGATATCTTCTTCTACACACTTGTCGCCATACTGTACTTCTAATATGTGACATGGTTCATTTGTTTCGTTACATGCTTGGTGCCATTCATTTTTTTGAATTGTCACTGTCTGATGTTCTTTGAATGTTCCTGACCATTCAATGTCAGAGGAAGCATTTATTGTATTAAATGAGCATTCTCCTTTAAGTATATACCAATGCTCTGCTCTATGTTCGTGGCGTTGCATACTTAGACTTTGACCAGGTGCAATTATTAATTCTTTTACTTTATATCCTGATTTATCATCTAACACTCTATACCATCCCCAATTACGAATCGTTTTAGGTGATTTCCATTCTTCTAATATTAAACTACTTGAATTCTTTTTATCTTCTCCGCCTACTCCCCACATAAAACCAAATCCAGGTGAAGTATCTGCGATAGATGTTGCAAATTCTAATTCAGGCGTGTTACCTTTCTTTCTATCACCACCATTGGCAAAGATTATTTGGTCATTTGGATAATGTGCAATAACTTGTTTAATAAAATTGATAGCAGTATCATCGTCATCCATAAAGGTGAAGACTTCATCTACCATCTGTAAGTTATTAAGAATTGCTAGACGCTCATTCCAAGGCATAAAAGATTTGCCCTTTTTGCGTTCTAACCATTCATCTGAGTTTAAGCCCACAATGAGCATGTCGCCCATTTCTTTAGCGGCTTTGAGATATGAGATATGACCAGAATGAACTGGGTCAAATCCACCAGTTGCAAGAACTATTTTCATTTACTTCTGTCTAACTTCTTCTTGGAATCTATTGGTTAAGAAATCTAAGTTCTTCTTAAGCCATTCTTTTTGAGTGTAATCTACTTTTTCATTCCACTGCATCTTTTCATCAAGGTGGTCCATCCATGTATTTTGAATCCATGCATTAAATTCTAAACCCATTTTAGTCATTTTTTTCTCCTTCGTTAAGTGTATTTCTATGATTGGATGGTCGTTAACAAACTTCATTACGGTTTCGTATTGCTCACATACTCCATCTTTAATATTAGCATTGCCAATATCCATCATAATCTTTTGTAATTTTAAAATAACCTGTTGGTCAACAGTCCTAGGTACTAAACAAAAATGTGCATCGTTATGTGGTGTTAACGCAACAAAATCTTTCACTTGATAATCTACTGTACCAATTGTATCAAGGTCTATCATAGTGACATTCCACCAAATGTGTCTTCTGATACATCTTGTTTGACTCCTCCTTGTATATAAGAAGTAATCTCTGTTTCTTGTGGCGCTACTTGTACATCTGCGCCTGCAATCCATTTCTGTGTCCATGGTAACGGATTTGCTTGTGGTACTGTATATGGACATTTTAGATTTACAGCAATCATACGTTTACAGCAAATCCATTCAATATAATCACTTAATAGTTGTGTGTTTAGTCCAATCATACTGCCATCTTTAAATAGATATTCTGCCCATGCCTTTTCTTGTTCGACTGCATCAACAAACATTTGAATACATTCTTCTTCTGTTTCTTTAGCAATCTTAATATAATCTTTATCGTCTTTTGGCAAAACCTTAAGAAGTGATTGTGTAGATGCTAAGTGCAAGTTTTCGTCACGTGCAATTAGTTTAATAATCTTGGCATTACCTTCCATCTTCTTAAGTTCTGCAAATGCCCATGAACATGCAAATGATACATAGAAACGAACACCTTCTAAGATATTGACACTCATTAGTGTTTTATATAATGCTTTCTTAAGTTCGTATAAGTCTACTTCAACTTTCTTGCCATTGATTGTGTGTTTACCTTCTCCTAGCAATTGATATTTTAATGACAAGTCAATAAGTTCGTCATAGTTAGTACTAATGGCATCAGCACAATCTGTAATCTCATTAATGGACATCATTTCATCAAATACTTTACTAGGATTAGCATATACGTTACGAATAATATGTGTATAACTGCGACTGTGAATTGTTTCACTAAATGTCCAAGTTTGAATCCACGCTTCTAGTTCCGGAATACTTACTAGTGGTCCAAATGCTTCTACTGGCGCACGACCTTGTACACTATCTAATATGATTTGTCTTTTGAGATTACTTGTGAATATATGTCTTTCATTCTCTGTAAGATTATTGAAGTCGTTTGCATCTTTATGACAATCGACTTCTTCTGGTCGCCAAAAGAAACCTAACTGCTTATCAGTTAGTTTATCAAACTGTTTGTACTTCAACATATCATATCGTTGAATTGTTACACCACCTGATGGGTCCAAGAAAGCCTTTGCTTTGGTGTGGTCTTGTTTATTTTTTGAATTAAATACTGTTGTCATCTTCTTTCCTCTATATTGTGCAACCTTCACAATCCTCATCATCTATTAATCCTGGCTCTAATGGTTCATCATTAAGAGCATTAATATCTACTTCTCCTTGGCCGTCAAATGTATTGAAATAATACAACTGTTTGCCACCATATTTATAAAACATAATCAAATGTTGTAACATCTCCGACATTGGAATCTTTTCATCTTCATAATGTACAGGGTTGTAACTTGTATTTACTGATATACCTTGGTCAATATACTTTTGTAATACTGCCATAATCTTTAAGTAACCCTCTGGTGATTTTTGGTCCCACAGAAGTTCATATCTACTTTTTAACTTATGAATACCAGGAACTACTTGCTTTAACACACCGTGCTTACTTTGTTTAACACTCACCAAACTACGTGGTGGTTCAATACCATTTGTTGAGTTAGAAATCTGTGCTGATGTTTCAGCAGGCATAAGTGCCATTAGTGTTGAGTTTCTTACTCCATGTTCTTTTAAGTCTTCTCTAAGACCTTTCCAATCCATTCTCTCTGAGTGTTTTACTAGTTCATCAATCTCTACTTTACGAGTATCAATCGGAACAACACCATGTCCGTATTTTGTTTCATCAGATTTAGGGCAAGGTCCAATCTCTTTTGCCAAATTATTTGATGCTTTGATTAGATAATAACTCCATGCTTCTGCCCATTCATCTACTAATTCTAAGTTAGGGTCAGAATAATTTGTATCATTTTTAGCCAACCAATACGCAAAATTAATAATGCCTACGCCCAAAGGTCTCCTGTTATCTGTTGCTAACTCGGCCGCAATGAGTGGATAATCTTGGTAACTCAATAGAGCATCAAGTCCTCTTACTGCTAACTCACAAGGCTTTTCAAAATCTTCTGGTGATTTAATATTTCCCCAATTGATTGCACTGAGTGTACAGAGAGCAATTTCGCCCTCTTCATCAATTACACTGTTCAATGGCTTAGTCGGAAGAGTAATCTCACAACATAGATTTGATTGTTTAACTGGTGCGACCTCTGAAATGAAAGAACTATGGTCATTCGCATGGTCTACATTTTGAAGATAGATTCGACCTGTATTCTTGCGTTCATTCATAAATGATGAAAATAATTCAATCGCAGGTACTGTTTTCTTACGAATAGATGTCTTGCGTTCTGCTTGTTCGTATAATTCACGGAACTTATCTTGGTCATTAAAGAATGATTCATATAGTCCTGGTACATCTTGTGGTGAAAACAAAGTAATATTGCCACCTGACATTAGACGTTCATACATCAACTTATTAAACTGTACCCCATAATCCATGTGTCTAACACGATTATCTTCTGTACCTTTATTGTTCTTTAATACAAGTAAGTCTTCTACTTCTAAATGCCAAACAGGATAATATAATGTTGCCGCACCACCACGAACACCGCCTTGTGAACATGATTTTACTGCCGCTTGAAACATTTTATAGAATGGAATAACACCTGTATGACTTGCATCTCCATTACGAATAGGTGAGTTTATTGCACGGATACTACCCGCACCAACCCCAATTCCTGCTTTCTGAGAGACATATTTAACAATTGAACTAGATGTCGCATTGATGCTATCTAAACTATCATCTGTTTCGATTAGTACACAACTACTGAATTGTCTTTGTGGTGTTCGTACACCTGCCATAACAGGAGTTGGTAAAGAGATATCAAAAGTACTAATTGCATCATAGTAATCTTTTACCCATTTTAATCTTTCTTCTTTATCATATTTACTGAATAGTGTTGCCGCAATTAACATATACGCCATTTGTGGTGTTTCGTATATCTTATGTGTTACACGATTTTGTACTAGATACTTTCCACGAAACTGTTCCATTCCAACATATGTAATGTCAAAATCTCTATCATGTTTAATAAAGCCATTAATCTTATCCCATTCTTCTACAGAATAGTCTTCAGTTAATGCCTTGTCATAGAAACCAGATTCGGTATTCTTATTAACTAACTCCATAATATGGCTTGGTTCGAAAGTGCCATACACTTCTTTTCTAATATGATAATTAATTAGATTTCCTGCAACCCATTGATAATTTGGTGTGTCTTCTGTTATTAGTTCAGCGGCCGCTTTAATTAATGTTTCTTGTATCTCACTACTTGTCATTCCGCTATAAAATTGAATATGTGATTTTAATTCAACTTCACTTGCTGATACATTATTAATATTATTACATGCTTCAAACACAACTTTGTGCATTTTTTCTAAATCTAGTTCTTCTTTCTCTCCGTTTCTTTTAACTATGTGAATCCCAGTCATTGTTCCTCATTCCCTAATATGTGTTAATCTCTGAATCTTCCATTCCTGCCACACGTAACTTAATTATGTTTGACAGTTGAAAGTGTTTGATTTCAAAGCCTTTTGTTATTCCTAGGTATTGATTTCTTACAAGTGCTACTTGATTTATCAATTCACCAATTGCAACAATTTCGTCTTCTCCATCGGCATACTTTTCAGCATCTCTGCTACTCAATACTTTATTATAATTCTCTAAATATTTTCTTAGATACGAACTTCTCTTTTTACGTAACTGAATATTCAGATGTTCAAGTATTGCTTCAATCTCTTGTAACTGGGCAAATCTTAATTCAACGAATGCAGGAAGTTGAGTAGAGTTCTTTTCAATATTACCCTTAATCTTAACTTCCTTTCTCGCATCTAGCAACTCGCTTTCAAAAAATTGAATGCAGTTTGGAATTTTACTCCAGTCTTTTACTATGTCACTATACCAATTCATTAGTCCCAATCATCGTCTTCTTCATAATAATCCTCATCATCATCTTCAAAATATCGGTCTAGTGCGACTTCTAGTATCTTATCTCCGTCGATTAATATCTCTATGTCTTCCGGACTCATTCCTAGTTCGTCACACTGTTTGATAAACATCTCACCTGCTTCGATTCTGTCTTTTCCTGGGATGTAAGTTAGTAAAGTCTCCCATAACTCATAAAGCGATTCTGATTCCAAAAACGTCTCCTCTTAGTATGTCTTGTTAGTGTAAGCAATGTATTTATTACATTTTGCTTTTTTCTTATACTTCTGACTCAACTGGTTCCAGTTCATGCTTTTCGTCATCCAAATTTTCTTCATTCCAGTCTTTCATAACAATATCAAGTTTATCATCTGTCCAGTTCTTACGAAACTCAATCATTTCTTCACCTGATTTTGTATTATATTTCAATCGATTGCCTTGTTTTATTAATACTCCTTTTGCTTCAAAAAACTCAACTAATCCAGAGTATGGTGACATTCCAGTTTCATATGGAATCTCTACTTGAACACCCTCAAATGGTTTAGCATATCTTGTTTTCATTACTTTACAAGCCGCCCTAATACCATGTACTTGAGATGTCTTATTGCCATCTGCATCTACTTTTAGTTTAAGTTTCTTCATTGCTACTACAATTGAAGACGCATAGATAAATCCTTGACCACCTGAGATTTTATCATCTGGGTCAAACATATCTTGTGATGCGTATGTGTGATTTGTAGCAACTAAACCGATATTATAGTCGCCAAACATATTCACACTATTTCTTACTAGTGCCGCTAGGGCTTTTGGTTTACGACCCATATCACCTTTCATGTCACCACGATTGAACTGGTCAACATCGGTTGGGGTCATCATCATTCCAAGACTGTCAATAACAAACAATACTTTAGGTCTGTCTTCATCTGGTGCATCGGCATATTCTGCCTTATAGTCTTTCATAAAATCTGAAACGATTTTAGCAACATCATCAATCATTGCTACGTTCAATTTTAGTAGTTTTTCGGGTGTAGTATCTACATCGAGTGCGTGTAACCACGTTTCATCTAGTGCATTCTCACTATCTATTAGTACTACAAAAATTCCTTGTTGTTGTGCATTTCTAACTACATTACCAGCGGCAACAAATGATTTACCTGCACCACTTTCGCCTGCAAATACTGTTACTTTTCCTAATGGAATTCCTTTATGGAATTCACCACTGATAAGTTTATTTAATGTATAATTACCTGTTGATATCCAAGTGTCTGGGTCTCTAAAACCTACACTCATACCTGGAACAGATTTTGTTATGTTTTTGCGAAATTTACTCGCATCAAAGGCTCGTGCCATATAATTCTCCTTATGTGATATTTTATAAAAGTATGGGGAGATTTACTCCCCACACTCATATTGGTTCTTAGTCAGTTTTTCTACTACGAATCATTGCTAAGATATCTGCCGCATCGGCCTTCGGTGCATCAGCAGTCGTTTCTGCTGTTGCTGGTGCCGGTGTTGGCGTTGGTGTTGGTGTTTCAGCAACAGGTGTTGTTTCTGCTGGTGCAACTTCTTTAACTTCTTCTACTTTTGGAGCAGATGGAGTTGAAGTTGTAGGTGCAGAAGTTCCTGCTGGAACATCTAACCCATAAGGTTTATAGTGCTGTCCCCAACGAGTTGGGTCATACAATTCACCATCAACAGATGCTTCAAACATCTCTGTGATTACTCGCATGTCATCCTCAGTTGGACGTTTTGGCATGAACTCATTCAAGTCATATAGACCATGAGTTTCAATTGCTTGACGTTCTTCTTCATTTAGTGAACGTTCTTTACGTGACCAAGATGAAGTTGAATAGTCAGCATACTGACCTTTTTGTGTTTTAGTAAGACGGAAGTCTGTACCTTGTTCATAATCCGTTGGTAGATTATCCATGTCTGGGTCCATTAGAGCCGCTTTCAATAACTTGAAAATTTGTGGTCCAATGATAAATCTACGAATTGGATTTTCTGGTTGTTCACCACCGATAGGGTCAGATACAACCAAACCTTGGAAAACGTATGAACGCTTTTTCCAATATGTACGACCTAGGTCTTCCATTGCTGGGTCTTTAAACCAAGGACGTATCTCTGCGTGAATTGGGCACGATTCGCCCCACATTTCAACGCAAGGTACTTGAACGATTACTCGTTTAGTTTCGTCACCGCCTTTAACACCAGGGAACGGAAGTTTAATAACTTGACGTTCTTTCCAAAAGAATGTGTTAGTGGGGTCTGAGTCTGGAAGGAATCTCAATACTGATGTATTGTCATTTTCCATATTCCAGAAGGGATAGACTGCATCTGTCCCTCTATTTGAGGAAGAGTTCTCTGATGCTTTGTTGTCTTGTGCAAGAAGTTTTGCACGGATTTCTGCTAGTGTTGCCATTATATTTCTCCTATATTAGCCTTTATTAGTTTTCTTATTATTAGTTTTTTATTAGTTTTTATGTATCACAAATATTTCTACTAATGATACTATTATACTTATCTTTTTTCTTAAAGTCAAGCATTAAATCAGTCTTTTTGAATGTTTTTGGAAGCATAAAAAAAGAGAGTTTTAACACTCTCTTTGATTATAGCATAGGTTGACAATGAATGTCAAGTAGAAAATTAATTTTCTATAAGCACTCTGTCTGGGTCGAATTTTGAGAATGCTTCTTCAAGCATTTCAGATATTTGTACGTCTGCTGATTTTGGCTCTACGGTTTCTACTGATGCTTTTGACATCTTAAGTAGTGTTCCTGCCACTTGCATATCTTCTTTATCAATACCTCTTGGATTAGAACGAATAGCATCTGCAATATCTGTTAAGAAGAAAGAAATTTCAGCCGCCAAGTCGTGGCCTTTCTTCTTAGCACCTTTATCTTTTAGTGTGTCTACTGTTACTCTATCAGCAATATCATCAAAAGTCATTGCAATTTTAGAAATCTTCTGTTCAGCCGCTTCTTCTGGTGTACGAGGTTCAGCAAATTGCTTCTTAATTTTATCGTAATCATATGCTGGATTACTTGGCTCGCCAAATGATATCTTGTTAACTCTCTCGCCAGTCTTCTTAACTGTCGCTGTCATTATTTCTTTAACTCTTGCAGTTTGATTATCTCTACGATTTTCAAATTCTTCTTCATTTACACGATGAACTAATGGTAGAATATCTTTTAACGATTCTTCAAATGATGTCTTTGTGAATTTTTGAACGTATGAATCTAATGTTTCTTCTGAAATCTCTGCTTGTGTATTTTCACCATTAAGAGCAATACCTTCAACAAATTTAGCATAACCTCTAGCACCTTGAATTCTCTGTACTTTTTCTTTGATTGAGTTCATACTGCGTCTAACATTTAGTACAACTTTACGATTGTTTTCATTTACTAATTGTTGTTTATCTACTATCTTAGTGAACTCTTTTAATTGTGCTAGATTACTAGACAACTCTACAATTGCTTCGCCTACCATATCATGTGTTTCACCACCTGATGCGATATGTCTTGCCATTGCTCTTGCACCATTCAAGTGAATAAATGGATATTTGAAACGTTCGCCTTCTCCAGTCTCAACGAAGATTGCTGAGATATTACGTGAACGAGAACCACGAGATTCTTCGTTTACTGGCGCACGATGTTTTAATATTAGACGTACGTTTTCTAATGTTTGACGGCTAGTACGTGATGACCCAGACAATGGGCCCATGCCTTCATTGAATAAGTCATTCATGGTATTCTCCTTGTTTTGTTTAACCTTATATGCATAGTTCTTAGGTTCAATATGTTTTCCAAATGAACGAATATCGAAATCTAGCATATTGGTACGTGCTAAGGACTTCAGTTGATTCATCATACTATTAATTTCTGGATTATCTATAGCAACGTCTTCGCCGATATGAAACTTTAGTTCATTGGTGTTCCCATCAATATGAACCATCATGTTTGGCTCTTTAACGTAAAAGAATCTTGCTTCATCTGGTGTCGCTACACTCTTGCCGCTATTAGCATCGAACATTCTCATCTTGTGTCCACTGCCCTGCATCAACTTCATAGTCTTATTTGCGATATCGTTTAAATTTACTGCCATAATTATATTTCCGAACTTGTTTTATGTATTTATCAAAATATCACAGGAAGTGGCTCTGAATAATCACTATCTGCATCGTCTAGTCTCTCACCAAGCATTTCTTCATATCCTTCTTCAAATCTTGATATAAACTGTATTTGTCTCACACATAATAGGGTTGCTGACACTAAATCATCTGTTTCTCCAGATTTTGCCTCATAACTTTTACCTTTTGCTATAAATGTTTTCAATTCTCTTATTAAGTTTTTACTCATAGGAATCATTTTATCACTTTCAATCCAAGATTTCATTTTCATACAGGCTGTGATTTTTGTCTTATAAGTTGTAGTAAATCCTTTTCTGGAAACCCTCTGTCTACCTTTTTTCTTCGGCTCGTGCAAGAATGTTCCAGGAAATCTATCTTCTTCCATTTCTTCAATGACTATAAGAGCGGCTTCTCCTAATGAGTTGTTCTCTACTGACCAATATAAATCTGGTTGAGTATTTCCTAGTTCTGTCATCTCATCTTTAATAATAGTGAGAACTGTATGCATTGTCTGTACTTGTCCTCTCACATCTGTTCTATTATTTTGCCATTCTGCAACTTGTGTGAGTTCTGGTAATGCCCAAACTTGAATAGCGGCATTGTCGCCACCTGTTCCCATGGATGGGTCGAGTCCAACAACATAAGTAGAATCTTTATTAATATCTTCAAACCAACGAATTTGTCCTGTACGCAATTTTGGTTCAACACCTTTAATCCCCGACAACTTCAAACTATTTACTAGAGTTTCATCGTAGGCAATAAACTGACATTCATGTTCTCTTAAGAAACGTTCTTTACCAACACGTGCTTCTTCTTCAACTGACCATTGTTTATCTCTGTCTGGATGTTGATGCCATAATGCTTTGTACGGTTTAAAACCATTTATACCCACATCTGTTTCGTTTCCATAATCATCTAATTGCTTATTAGCACCTGACCAGATGATTGCGAATTGGTCATCATCTAAGTTTGGTGTTGAAGTGATAATTGCTTTACCACCCGTTGCTAATGTTGGAGATATAGAAGTCCAAAACTCTTTCGCAATTGTTGGTCGCACAAACGCAAACTCATCTGCGTATAGTAGTGAGATTGAAAGACCACGACCAGTATTTTCTGTTGTTGCTTGAGCAATGATACGAGAGCCATTATCAAATTCAATACTACCTTTGTTATAGTTTGTTACACCTGCACGAATGAAATCTGGACACATCTCATATGCATATCTAATTCTGTGCATAATCTCTTGGGCACCAGAATATTTGTGTGCCGCAATCAGAACTGTTTGGTCTGGATTGAACATTGCATACCATAACAGATAACCAGCCGCAGTTGTTGATTTACCCATCTGTCTGCCCAACATAGATATAGAAAATCTATAATTATGATAAGACTTTGCCAAATCATGTTGATATGGATATGCCGCATATAGTATTTGCCCTTGTGTTGGATGCTGAATCCAGAAATACTGGTTCAAAAAATAGAACGGGTCTGACATACACTTGCTAAATTCTAACAATTGTGTATTACTAAATTGGGTTTTTTGATATGGTTTTTTAGTTAAATCTGCCATGTGTCATTATATACTCAGTTAATTATAGTAGTATTTATCATTCATTAGAACTTAATAAACCTGTGTATGTGATAAATACTATTGATGATTGAAGATTCCCACTTCAACATCATTCATATGGGAGAAATAAAATGGCAAGATATAGAGGTTTAAGAGCAGTTGCTGGAATGTCGAAGATTAAAGTCAGACGTACAATCGATTTAAGAGAAATGGCTGATTTTGGTGCGATTACATCTAGTGGCGATGATTTACCAACTAGAGGTGCTGGACATAGTTCAACAACGGGTGGTTCAACTGGAAGAACTCGTGGTTATACTGCGTTAGGTGAACTTACTGGACCAGTTGTTGATACTCAAAACTTTGGTTCAATTACTGATACTGCGTCAAGTACTGTTAGAAATAACGATGGAACTTATGCATACTAATTGATAATCAACTCTAAAATGTAAGAATTAGAAAGCCCGGCTTTATGTCGGGTTTTTTATTGACAAATTTCCAAGATAATGTATACTATTAACAACTGCCCGTAGTTCAGTTGGATAGAACATTGGTTTGCGGAACCAAAGGTCACAAGTTCGAATCTTGTCGGGCAGGCCAAAAACAAAAAAGTCTCACTAAGGAGACTTTATTTGTTCGCAATGGAGGAATGCTTTTAATTTTGATAATTTATTAAATCTTTAAGTCTGTCCATGTCTGCTGATTCATCGAAGTCTTCCTGATACTCGAGGCCAAGTCTGTCTTCGAGTCTATAAAAGGCACCATTCCACTGTTCAGCAAAATTATCTCTTATATACAACTCATCTTCGTTTTCTGGATAATACGGTGCGGCATTGGAAGCATTTTTATCTGTATTTGCTCTTCTTTTCGCTTGAAGTTCTGTTTGTTTAGAATATGCTTCTAAGTCATTATACACCTTAGCGACTTCTGGAGGCACTGGTGAACCTTCCTTAGTAAATACTTCATCTATAGTAATTTTCATATGACTTAGCCAGTCATCCGCGGTATATGGACTGCCGAACATCATAAAGATGTCACTGCCAGGAGAATAAACATCATACTGTGTATTAACTAAATGTTGAAGTTTTTTAATTGTTCCGGCTGTCAATGATTTGTCTTCGTCTACACGTTCTTCATTAACTGATTCATTACAACCGCAATCGCAATCTGAATCGCAATCGCAATCTGAACCGTGACCACAGTCACAGTCTTCTTTTAATTCTTCTTCTTTCAATTCGTCAGTTTCTTCTACTTTTTCTTCCGCAGTTTCTTCTACTTTATCTTCTGGAAATTCTTTCATCATCGCTTCGTAAATTTCGTTTTCGTCTAATGAATACTCTAATGGGTTATCACCAAGAGTTGGTTGAATTGATTTCTTTTGTTTATTGATGCTTTCTGGAGATTTCTTAGAATAATCATCTAAGTCCAGTTCGTCATTTGCTTCAGTAGGCTCATAAACTTCTGCTTCTACTTCTTCAGTTACTTCTTCTTCAGCAACTGGTTGTGCGTCTTTAAGGCCTGCTAGTTTCATCAATCTGATGATATCTTCTGGATTTTCTGTAACAGTTTCCTCTGATGTTGTTAAGGTATATTTCTTAGTCATTTTCATCTCCTGTTATGACAGATGGAGTAGATTTCTCATCTTTTGACATTTGTTCTGGTGCAGGGTCAGATTTTGGCGTTACGCTCAATTCGTTCTCTACAACATCATGTTCTTTTTTCTCTAAATCATTTAAAAACTTATCTACAAAAGTTTTACCATATGTCTTGCCATCGTCTGATGTCTCATCGTAATCTGATGCCAATAATGCCTCTTTGTCTTCATCAACAACTTCTTCTTCTGGTTCCCATCCTTCTGGATGAATAACCACATGCATAAGTGGTAAACTTAGTAAATCGCTTAATTGTTGTTGTAGAATATCTGATGACAGAGGATAACCAGTAACGATATCAATCTTTGATACTTTTGAATTCTCGACATCTTTAAAAAACATTGGATTCTTAGTGATAGGCGTAGTCGATGTTTTTGACATCGATTTAAGGTCATATTTAGACAAGAATGTCTCAATACGATTCTCTTGTGCTTCATCTAAGTCACAACAGAATCTCAATGTGAATTTGTGTTCTTTTGTTGACTCCGTTAGGTATTGTTTAAATGTTTTCATTATATGTTCTCTATTGTGTTAATTCGAATAACTTCTATTCTTATTTATCATTTTTTATATCTTTTTGGGCATTTTCTATACGTTTTAGAAGTTCATTTCTATCAATTGTAACTGCACCATCGCTTTCTAGTTCAGTTCCTTCGCCTTTATGCTTGGAAATGTTATGGTCCAACTTGGCTTTTTGTAATTGAAGATTAATCATCTTTAGTTTTCTATCAACTTTACTATCTTTTGCTTCCATAGCCGTTTTTAGCATCTGATTTGCTGTTTCTAGTAACTTAGCACCCGCATGTACTTCTACATTCATTCCTAATGAAAGCAAATCATTAAATGCGTCCAGAGCCTTTTGATGAATATCATCCATCTCTTTATCATGTTGATTAAGGTCTTGAACTACTGGAAGTGCATTATCTATCTTTTCAGTAGTTTTTAACTCTTTGTAAAGAATTTCTGATAGTTCTTTAGATTCCTCTATTGTTGGCGTTATTTCTTCTTCAACTGACTCAATCTTTTCTTCTTCAGTTGACTCAATATTAAAGGTTTCTTCTAATTTTTTTGTCATAGTTTACACTCTTGATTAATTATATACGTATTTATCAAAAATAAAGTTGCCGTTTTTTGTAGTCATAGTAGCGATATGAATAATGGATAACGGCATCCTCACCTTAGATATAAGTAACTTATATCGGTCCTAAGGTGTGTTATCTCGGCTTTATGGGCTTCTTGGGCTTTTTGACTGCCTTAGGTTTTTTAGTATTAGCATAGATATCATTCTCATTGAGAACTCTAAACTTCATGCCTCTTTTTCTAGCCCATTGTGTGGCGGCTTCCCACTTAGCATAGTTTACTGCTACTTGTGCCTGTTGTGCCCTACCACGTGCGAATTTTGGATTTGATTGATTTGCTGGTTTAATTTCGATTAATTCTGCATTCTTGTTTCCTTTAGAATCTCTATATACGATAATAAAGTCAGGAACATATGTTGTAATTTTACCAGTTAAAGGATTTTTGTATGAGATTCTGACTGGTTCACTTGCCCATGCCATAACGTTTGGGTTGTTATCACAGAACTGCATAAAAGTCTGCTCCCAACTACTTCTAAAAACAGGTGTCCCCTTTCCAGAGTATTTTTCTTCGTTTATTACTGTGTAGTAACCTTTGTGAAATGTTGGTGGCATTATTTAATAATCGCTCTTGCGACATAAGTGTTTGGAGAACGAGGAGTCATCTTACCCGTCTGATATCCAAATCGCAAAGCGTTATTAAAGACAAATGCTCCCAAATCATTGAAAGCAGAGTTATCTGAAACTTGGTCAATAAAATCATAAGGATTTAATCCATACAATTTTGCCATTTTTGTAATTTCGACAGCGTATGCTTCTGCTTTCTCTTGGTCGAAACCCCTTTTTAATAATTTTGCAGTTAAGATATCTAATTTCATTATAATTTCCTATTAATTATTTAATATCTTTCTTAATATTTCTTTACTCATGCCCATTGGCAATTCAGTATTATTAGTTTTATGTACTTTTGGTGCTGGTCCACCTGCTGGTCCTGATAGAAAATCAGGTCTAGGTTCTGATACACCTTTGTTTGCTTTTGTTGTAGTAACGTATGCGCCTTGTGCCGAACCTTTTGCGCCATCAATGACTCTTCTTCCATCAATAGCCGTATTCATAGGGAATCCAGTTGCTTCAATCATTTTATTCTTAAACGCATTTTTGACATTACTTGCATCAAATTTGCGTCTTCCAAAAAATGCACCAATCATTTCTTGAACTAGAGCATCGCCTACATCTGTAGAATAACCTGGAAATATAGTCTTGGGTGGATTACTATCTCCAATACCGCCAAAAGTTGGGATATCTGGATTTGTATATGTTGCTTCATACGGAGTCTCAAATTTATTTTTTGGAAACTCTGCATATTTAGAAAATCTTTCTGCCCTTGCCGCATTTATAACGCCAATTCGCTTTTTCACTGCACGTTCTAACTCTTCATTGCCGGTCTCATTAGGATTTTGAATTTGAGCATTATATAAAGTCATTAACTCACTAAGTTTTCTATTGGTATCTTCATACTCTTGTTGGTCTTGTTTTAACTCATCACTGATTTTTTCTTTGAATCTACCATCTACTGTTCTAGGACCATATCCAGTATCACCAAAGTGGTCAGGATAAAGATTACCTTCTTTTCTCTTAAGTTGTGGACTTAATGAATCTAACATATAATCCATTCCCAATGTCATCCATTCTGGGAATGCTACTCTTTCTTCGCATTGACCAAATATTATATTTTCCGGTTGAATTCCCAATTCCACTGTTCTTAGTTCGGTAACACTATAATCACTACCAGAAAATGTAATACCTGTAACTAATGGATTAATTAATTCAATTTTCTGAAGTGAACCTGTACCTAAATTACTTGCTCTTCCTTGTTCATTGTTAGCACGGGCACCAGAAAACTCCGGAGTGCCAGGTCTTACAGCAGTTGATTCAAGATTACCAAAGAAATGATATATTATAATCTTTTCAAAATGTTGATGATAATACGCATGACCCCAATCTGGTAACTTTCTACCATATGCTTGAGAACTTGTTAATACTTCCTCTGCATTTGCTCCACTGACTTTAGCGTTTTGATTCTTAAAAAACTTTGAGTATATTTGGTCAGCAACGTTAAACATCTTACCGTCAACTGTGTCATACATCGTAAGTCCTACTTCTGGAAAATCTACACGAGTGGGAACATGAACACGTTTACCATATTGGTCAACTGGCATTGTTGAAGTTTGAATGGAAATAGGAGATACTGCTTTTGCTAATGAAGAAATACCAGCATTTGCCCCTCTCCTGCCATCAAATACTGGAATAAATTCTACGTACCAGAGGTCAGATAGTTTAGGGGCATCTTGGGTAATAGGAGAGCCGAACTCTCCTGCGAAGCCAAATCTATGTTTTGCGTTAGCACTATCGGCTAAAACTCGTTTAGCCGTGTTCTTTCCACTTTTTCTATAATACGACATGGAGTTTACTCCTCCCGGTTAAATTAACCTGCGATTGTAGAATCAGATATAAAGTCCATTGGTGGCATAATGTCATCATTCAATACAGCATTGTCGTATTGTAGAGTAACAGTGATTGTAACTGGGTCTGAAACCGCATAGTCTGTTTGCGAATAGTCAGCGTTTGTAATGAAACAACCCTCTAATTGCCATTGTTCAGTCGCATCACCAGAGTTACCATCTAAGATTTCAATCAATGTTGAAAACTTATAATTAGTACCTGCTGAAGGTCCTCTTTGGTTTTTATGGTCTAACTGTGATTGTACTTGACGACCAACTAGTTTAGTTAGATTGTTTGCGATATCGTCACGCAATGTTATTGTAATTGGTTCCCATGTGTGCTTACCCATGACATACATACGTGAGTTGTATGAATCTAATGGAATTGACTCATGTGAAACTTTAGGTCGTGATACGTTCATAACCTGTCTTGTAAATTCTTGTGAACTACCGCCTAATACACCACCAAAACCAGCAACTACTACACGGAATCTATAGTTTAGTTTTGGTTGTAGAATACCAGTGCCGACTGCTTCCGAACCGGAGTCAGTTGGTACACCAAAATTGTTTAATGTTCTTGCCATTTTCTCTATCTCCTATAATTAGTAATTGATTATGGTTTTAACACTAGTATTTATCTATTTTTATAAAAATTAAGTTGTAAGTTAATATGCACCCAAAAATCTCTTATTACACCCACATTTACACCCTGCTTTACAGTCACAATCTATGATTTTGTGTCCACATGAGCATACATCTTTTTGAAAACTAGTATAAGTGGCTTCACTTGCTCTCGTATAAGATGATGTTCCAAATCTAATATGACTTTTATCTTCTGGTTGGTAATCATTATCATCTACCCATTCAATCTTTTCTGGATTATGTGTTCTTTTTGAGCCACAGTGAGTGCAAAATAATTCTTTTGGAACCCATTTATCTGATGCGGCTACTGACCAAAAGCCATTACATGATTGACAAGTGAAATGCCAGATTGTTTCCTTGTATACTTGCATTATTTCTTCTCTTTTGTCTTCCTCTTTTTTGCTTTATTTTTTGGAACTATATTATATTTTTCGTTTGCCTCTTTTGCTAATTTATTTGCAAACTCTAATGCTGATAATCCATCAGAATATACAACAGTTCTACCTGCTTTTTTGATTTGTATTTCTAAATCAGCAATCAGATTGATAAATTTTGTTTTATCAGCACAAGGTTTTAACATCGAATTATTGATATTATGGTAGTTAACCAATAATAATTCCATTGTTTTCTTATCTAATTGCACCGTCTTTCTCAAATATGTTTTCTTCTCTTTCAGCAATAACTGATTCTTGTGCTATTGCGCCTTTTCTAAACTGAGATAGCCACTGTTGTACTTTTGATAATGGGTCTTCATCTGCTTGATATTTAATTCCAAGTCCGCCATTATTCATCCAGTTCTGTACATTTTTACCTAAATCGTCAATTAGTATATTTGGTGTGCCATCTGCCTGAGTCGCATATGCACCCTTGTTACTAGATATGATAGTCTCTTCTGGCTTAATTTTTAATTTTCTGCCAATCCAATCTATCTTATGTTTCTTACTGTTCTCGTGGTCATTTCTGAGTGGAGAACTTAATATTTTATAAGAACCAAAATGGCCAATAATCATTTGTATTAGTTTGTCTGCTGTAGAAAACTTTGGCAACTGAGCAAAGAAATCTGTTCCAATCATTCTGTCAAGTGTCTTATTGATGTCTTCTCTTGGAATATCTTTATAATTACCAGACTTAACTCCTGCCATTTTAGCCCATTCTGAAAAGAAGTCTGCTAATACACCATCCATATCAACATAAACAATAGGTTTACCTTTTTCTTCTTCCGAAATTATTTCTTCAATCAACATCTATATCTTCTCCAAATACATTATCTACTTTTGTCTTAGTCCATGGTCCTCTATTCATATACTTAGAAGAGATTTGAGTTTTCTTACCAAATAATTCTTTTGGTGCTAGTATCATAACGTGATACATCCTATTCACATTATCAGTACCAGTCACTTCAATCTCTATCTCATCATATTTATTACCAGCAAAAGTAACGCCATGACCTGTCATAAACTGATGAACTGCTTCATCCATTTTAGATAACTTTGCCGCTATAGCCATTTCTCTTCTTTTTGCTTTACTCTTACCTTTAAACTGAGGTGCGTCACTCTTGTAGAAGTCATCAATAACGGCACCCATTGGAGTACGTTTAGTAATTTTTTCTAATACTGCACTAGGCATAATCACTTCTGGCATCTTCATACTAGATATATCTTTGTCTATACTATCTTTGTATTCTTTAGCAAGTTGTTCTTGTTCTTCTGGATTATCTGTTCTATAAAATCTATTTGCAATAGCCATATCAGCAACAATCATATCTGCTGGTGCTTTTATTAATGTTGGTTTATAGTGAACAATCTTTTTGAAATCTTTGTTTGTTAGGCTATAGAATGTGCTTTCCCATTTATCAGGATGTAAAGCATATACTCCATTTCTTTCTGGGACTATATCTGCTAATTCATCGTTATCTTTATGAAACTTTCCTAAACCCGATAGATGAACTAACATTCCATCTTCAACTGGTTTCTTTAGATAGTATTCTAATCTACCTCTTTGAGTTGATAAATCTGAATTCTCTTTTAATAATTCATCTTTAGTAGCAGTAAAGTTACTTTGCTTCCACTTTTGTTTAAGTTGTCCAAGTTTTGCGCCCATTTCTGGTCCTGGATTCATACCTTTTGCAATTAAATCTGCTCCTGTAACAGGAAAGTTTGGAACTTCTGCATCAATGTTTACATCTTTGCCTTGTAAAGTTGCCAGTGCTGAAATTAAATCTTTGCTAACTCCATCAGCAATCATATCTTCTACTTTCTTTTGGTCAAGAGAATTGTTTTTATTCTTAACTAAAAAGTCTAACAGAGCCGATTCGTTGTTACTTAATCTCCAACGTTTTACTATATCTGTTGTGTTTCCCATTTGTGCTAGTGCAACAATGGGGTTACCTTTATCTTTTACTTTGTTTAAATCGTTTGTTGATAATCCTATAACTTTGCTGACACCTGATTTAGCCATGTGGTCTAAAACATTAGCAACATTATTGCCTGCAAGAACTTTACTCATTTCTTGCCATATACGTTCAGAACTTATATTCTGTAAACCTTTTGCGTTTGAACTGATTGCTTTTAACGTATCTTTATCCCAAGATGGAGTAGAAAGTCTACCTTGAAATCTGAAGTATCTTAATATTCTCAAATAGTCTTCTTTGATACGTTCATCTGCATCGCCCACAAAATTACTGACTTTATCTTGTAAATCGTCCATTCCATCGAAGTAATCAAATACATTACCTTCCATATCCATGCTCATAGCATTATATGTTAAGTCTCTGCGTTTAGCATCTTCTTCCCAACTGCGAACAAACTCAACTTCAGCATGTCTGCCGTCTGTTTCTTTGTCTGCTCTTAGTGTTGTGATTTCAAATGGTTCGTTATCTAGGATTGCAGTAATAGTGCCGTGTTCTAATCCTGTAGGTTTGTGTCTAATGCCTGCTTTATCAAGTATAGCAATCATTTCATCTGGTGTGGCATCAGTTGCCAAGTCAATATCTTTAGGTGTTTTACCCAAAGCAAGGTCTCGAACAGCACCACCAACTATTCTTAGTTCGTATTTGTTGCTCTTAAAGACTTTATCTAACTTTTTGATAGACGAAGTTATAACTGACTTTACGTCTAGTTTTTCTTCGTGTAATATTACTTCGTTTAGTCGCATAACTGTATTTATCACTTAACATACAGTTGCCCATAAAAAACCCCTCACTGATGGAGGGGTTTTTAACTAAACTCTCTAGTTTATATTATAATGTTTCGCCAGTATTTCTGATACGAAGTGGGATGTAAATGAACTCAACTGCTTTCGCTGGTTGAATTGCAACATCTACCCATAGTTCGTTTCTGTCAATTCTTGCTGGTGTGTTATTCGACTCATCACACACTACTAAGAAGTCATATAAACCTCTTTGTGTAACAAGATTACCACAGAATCTTTCAACTGCATCTCTCATATTATCTCTTGTAATCTTATCGTTTTGCTCGAATAAGAATGCACGAGATAATTGGTCTAAGTTATGACGCATGTAGTTAACTAAACGTGCAACATTGATTCTATCTAAAGCACTAGCAGTTGCTTGTGTAGTCTTCTGACCATAAACTGCCATTCCTGTTGATGGGAAGTCTGCAATTGGGTTCATACGTTGTCCATAAAGAACATCACGTTGACCTTCTGTTAACTGTACTTTAACAAACTCATCTTCTGAGTTGATATAACCAACTTGTGTTGCGTTTGAAACTACACCACGTGTAAGACCTGCTGGAGCAAACCATGGATATGATACCTGGTCTGAGAAAGCAATAGTTCTTAGTGCGACTGCTGATGAAGGTATAACTACATCATTGCCCGATAAGTCACTTGAGTAACCGTGTGGGTAATAAATTGCACCATAAGTTTCTGCTGGAACATTCGCTGATGCCCATGCTTTCATTGAAGTCGAATCTGATTTCAACGTCATTGGACAATCACCGATAACAAATGCGATTTCTTTCTTGTCTTTGTTCAATGTAATCATCTCATCCATTAACTCGAAGTATCCTGGAGCCGCGATTAGATTGAAGTAAACTGCTTCTGAACGAATTCCGTCATTTGAAGAAACTGCTTTTTGCATTGCTTCAACAACTATATGTCTTTGTGCATCCGCGCCGAACTTACCAGAACCATCAGTGTTTACACCTGAATTCCATTCCCACTTGCCGTTAGTGTATTTCTTAACGTTCCAAGTAGAGTAATCCATGTTAATCATCAGAATGTTTTCTGGATATAAATCTGGATTTGCCGCTGAGGCATGTGCTGTTCTGTTGTTTGCAACACCGTCTGCATCATAAGGTGCATCGTGTGAGTAATGACTGAATACTAGTCCTGCTGTAGATGACTGGTCTGTATTGTCTAACTTGACCCATGCTGAACCTGACCAACGATATGTTACAGGATATTTAGTGTCGTCACTATCTACCCAAATATCGCCTGCTACTAGAGCCGATGTTCCGTCTTTACGTTTTGTAGGAGCACCTGTAACGATTTGACATTCGCTTGGTGCAAGACCATTCGTGTCTTCTGACCATGCATACTTCTGCCATTCCATGTTACCACCGTTGTTAACATTCTTCATTACTTCAATGTTTAAACTTGCATTGAACCAGTATGTTCCTTCTGCGATTGTACCTGTAATTTGTGTTTTCTTCGCTTGGTAAGATAATGCTTCCCAAACTGATTTAGAATTATCGTCTGCTGTGAAACCGATTGCCGCTTTACCTGAAGAGATAACAATATTTAATTCTTTGCCATCTGTCTTAGTGAAACGCATTTTGTTTGTGCCGATTTTTTCAACTTTAACATTCAATGCATTCAATGGAGCACTTGCTTGTATAGATGTAATTAATGCATCTAAAGTGATTCCTCCTGGTTGAAACTGTACACCCTCAACTGTGAAATCAGCAGTAATACTTGATGTGCTTGGAACTGCACCTGAAGTGATAACTGTAGTAGTTGCACCTGAGTGGCGTCTTAGTTCCCAGAAACCAAGACCGTTAGCCGCTGTATTATATCTAGTATAAACATCGCCTAGGTCATTATGGGCTACTTGTGCCAAATCATCTGTTGTATAAATTGGTGCTTCAACATTTGTGAATAAGCCTGAAGTAGAGTTATAAGATGATAAAGACACATCTAATCCGCTACCTGCTGTTGCTAGACGAACATAAGCATCGCCTGCCGCTAATGCACCGCCACCTTTTTTGGTAGTTGGAGCAAATTGTGAAAATTGGAAATCTGATGAACCTGTGTCACCACATAATATCCATGCACTTGCAACTTTTTCATAATATGAAACTTTAGCAGTAGATGTTACAACTGCGAAGTCTCCTGTTGAGCCGAATGTGTTTGAAGGTGCCGCATAACCGCCTGAGATTGCCTCTACATTTCCTGTTCCTGGAGTGTCCTCTAGGACTGAAATTGCATTTGACACCCACGCTGTTCCTGACCATGTGAATAATCCGAATTTTGATTTCGAAGTATCATGCCAGTATGTACCGTTTGTGATAACGCCTGCTGGTTCTGTTGAAGATGCTTCTAGTTCTGACAAGTCAACATCTGCACGAATAACATATGCGTTGTTCGATACTCCTAGATATTGATATGCCGCTAATAGACCGTATTCACTTGTTTCAGCGCCTTGAACAACTGAACCGCCAACTTCATAAAATTTTGGTTCGCCGAATGTTTCGACTAACTCTCTCTGTGATGATACTAGGTAGGCAACTCCTGCATTCGCTGGAAGTGTTCCAGAAGCAGTTGCACTGCCAGATGCATCTGACTTGTTACTTGCTGTAGCAATAACTAATAATGGTAATGTACCTTGTGTAGCCGCCGCGTACTGTGATTCATCACTGACTGTTACTGCAACCCCTGGTGATACTAATGTAGCCATAGTATTTCTCCTTGTTTAATTTTGTTACTAATAGTTTAAATGTATTTCGTTACTTGTATTTAGTCAAAATCACGGAAAAACACTGTTTTGGGGGTTAACTACGTAGACAACTCAGCCGAAACTTTACTATATAAAGCCTCTATGCTGTCATCATTATAAAGTATTTTATCAAAGGTATCATTAGTACTAATCCATCTCCATTCGCTTTGATGAACTTCAGGATGATTATCTTTCATAAGTGTAGAATTAGTTTGATTGTCGAGTATTGCAGTTCCCCACCATTCTGGTAGTTCACCTCGTCTGACATTCCAAACTTTACCATTTAGGGATTTTATAATTTGTATCTCATTAGGAAATCTTACATCAGGAACAATGTAATTGTTGTCTGGGTTGTTGATTATCTCTTGCTTAACAAGACTAACCCATACACCGTCATAGAAACCATTTCTCATACAGTCTGTACCAAACTCTTGCAGTACAAGTCTAGGTGTTATTTCTCTGCCAGTTTCATTTGTCCAAAACTCATCGACAGTTTCACGCCATTCTCTGCTTTCTACTGTATCGCCCTCTAACATAGCACGTTCCCAACCGAATACAGTTGCAACTCCATCTTTAAGTTTATCTGCGAAACTTAACTTAATAAAATTGTGTTCTTCAACTAGAATGTCGGCGACTGTGCCTTTGCCTGAGCCAATTAGACCTGTAATACCTATTATCATTTGATTTCTTTTCATTGTGATATAATAATTATACCACAAAAATTGACTGATTGTCAACCTTTTTCTGAGGTTATATCTCGGGTTTTTAAATCTTTTAGAATAGCGTCTTTCATATCATCAGTATAATCAAGCCAATCGAATATTTCATTCATATGACGTTTGCATCCGATACAGAAGTTTTTCTCGTTATACTTGCATATGCTTACACAAGGACTTTTAGTGTTGAGTGGATGAAAAGCCACTCTTAGCCAATCATAACACCTAACGGTGCAGAGCCATCGATATATAGTTTCAATTCAGTTTCTAATTTCTCTATCTCAACTGACGCTTCTGCTTTTAAGGCATCACCATTTAATGAAACTCCACCTTGTGCGCCAGGTAGTGTAGCGAATTTAGAACGGGCTTCACCAATCATTCTTTTACAATATGCTAGTGAGTAATCTCTCATCCATGATTTTAGATATGGGTCTGTTAGCAATTGGTCTTCTGAACGTTCTAAGTAAACATGAAGCAATACCATTTCGTCTGCTCTCATTTTTCTTAAAAGTTTCATCTTATGAGTAAGTGGATTCCAAATAAACTGAATGTCAGTTGCCGCAACTCTGTTTAGAGTTTCACGGTACTGAGAGAACAATTCGTATGTTGAAATACCACCAACGTGATTGTTCATAAAGAAATATGAATTCGCATATGCTAATTCAAATGGGTCCATATCAACACCAGAAGATATACCATGACCAAATGAACGATGATGTATCTTTTTAACTTCTGTTATTTCTTTAGGAAGAGTGTATTCTTCGACCTCTTTCTTTAGTTCAATAGTATAAAAATCTTCTTGTACTGCGTTCTCTGAACGTTGTCTTATTTTATCTACTGAAACATCAATTGCAAGGTCATAATGTTCTGGGTCTAATTCGATGTCAATCATACCGTCACCAAGTAACAGTCTAATCTGCTTAATTACATCATTTTTTATCTTATTGCGTTGTTTTGCCATGCTTGACCCTCAAATACGTTTATAATAAACTACTTATAACAGTATTTATCAAAAAACTTTTATAATCAAACAATGAACATTGCATCTTCCATTCATTTTAACTTCGACACTGTTAATAGCATCAAATTCTTTGATTATTGTACGTTTTGCACCCTTTTTAAAGACTGCTAACTGGTCAATTGGCTTTCTAAGTGTCTTGCAAACACTTTTTGATTCACTAAATCCGTGAATGGTACTTCCTTTGACACTTAATCCTGAGCCGTCTCTCTTTAGTCCCATAGGGTCAACATTTGATGCATGATATATTCCTAGTTTTCTTGTCTTAGAATTGTATACAACAACACCGTTTGCCCCTACTATGTCAGCAGGATTAATACTAATTGATTTAGTATCAGAATGATGGTCTAGATATTTAAAATTTTTGACTTGCTTCTCTGCACTTATTATCTTCTTTTTGCGTGGTTTTCTTGTTGCTTTCCCTTTTAATATAATATTGTCACACGCATCTATTATCGTTTTATACATCTTAAATTGGTTCTTTATAACATCTTTAGACATATGTGAATAACCCTCTTTTAGTTGGTCATACATATCTTTCTGACGTTCATCCATGTCTTTCGTGCTTGGCGGATTAACAAGTTCATTAAAATCAGCAAACATTGGTTGATACATCGATGATATCAATTTAGCATGATTTGGTTTAGCACCAACTATCAATAGCATTCTTTGTGGGTCAAACTTTGTTAACATCTTAGTCGAACCGTCATATTCTTCGATAAAATCTTCAATCTTATCTGACATTTCTAAAGACTTATTGAATAAAAGTTGCTGAATCGATGGTTTATATTTTGTCACGTTGATTTTCTCTTCCACTGCTTTTTCTGTTTTAATTTTTTTGCCAATTTCTATAATAGAATCTATCTCCTTTTTGACTTCTTCAATTGCCGATGGCATTTTATCACTGATAAGTCCTTCCATACTTTTCATATATGCTGAAACGCCCTCGTGATTATCTGGCATTCCTTTAGATAATGCTCTGACATATCCACCAAGTGTACTCTTAGTTCGCCAGTCTTCTGCTGATTTGTATGCTTTGATATCTTCTTTTGAGTATCCGTTAGAGGGCATCCAGTCTGCTACCCAAGAAACAAAATCTTTTGTCTTAAAATAATAACTGTAATAGTATGCAACACGAGAACGTTCTCTGTAGTATTTTTCTCCTGTCCACTTATCTGCATCTTTCCAATCTGGCTCTAAGCCAATAAAAGATTCGTCAGAATATTTACTTGTTGCTGGTTTCTTTTTTCGTTTTATCATTGTTGTCACTAGTCGTCTCTCATCTTTTTATATATCAATAATATTAAGTATTATATGATAACTTCGTCTTTTTGTCAAGTTTTCCGCTATTTTCTACTAAACTTTGCTCCCTTGTTCGATTTATCCACTTCTTTAATGTAATCGATTATCTCTACATCGAGTGCATTTATTAATAACGCACTTCTAAATTCATCACTGTTATTTGGCATCGTACTATGCAATGTTCTCGAATTATACATTAACGCATCGCCAGGATTTGAAACAAATTGAAAACCTTGTGT